>ENA-ORMO01000012-ORMO01000012.1-human-gut-metagenome-genome-assembly--contig:-NODE-12-length-244407-cov-7.568205_pt1 | contig 244407 bp, 221 predicted proteins | sample MGYA00242106_ERZ509001 | MGnify/ENA primary metagenome ERZ509001 (study PRJEB26280, sample SAMEA2338736) | human gut metagenome | biome: human gut; feature: human-associated habitat; material: faeces...
GAAGCCTCTCATAGGCAGCGACGGCAAAATCAGGGCTCATTTTCAGCAGACCGTCACAGCCACGGGAAGAATAAGCTGCACCGAACCCAATCTGCAGAACATACCTATAAGACAGGAGCTGGGACGGACTCTCAGAAAGGCTTTCGTTGCAGATGATGAGGATCATGTGCTTATCGGCGCTGATTATTCCCAGATAGAACTCAGAGTATTGGCTCATCTTTCCGGAGACGAGGAACTCATCGAAGCTTTCAACAGAGGCGACGATATACACAAACTCACAGCCTCAAGAGTGCTGGGGGTACCGTTTGACCAGGTGACTCCTCAAGAAAGAAGCAGGGCCAAAGCCGTCAACTTCGGAGTCATATACGGTATGAGCGGATTCGGCCTCAGTGAGGAACTGCAGATCTCGAGAAAAGAAGCGGAAAACTATATAAACGATTATTTCTCCAAACACAGAAAAGTAAAAGAGTACATGGATAACCAGATAGCCAGTTGCAAGGAGAAAGGATACTCAGAGACAATTCTGGGCAGAAAACGTCCTATTCACGAAATAAGCGCCGTAGCTTATATGGTGAGACAGCTGGGAGAAAGACTGGCCATGAACAGCCCTATACAGGGAAGCGCAGCCGATATCATCAAAGTAGCGATGATAAAGGTATACAACAGCCTCAAGAAGAATTTCCCCGATACCAAGCTCATACTTCAGGTGCATGACGAACTGATTCTCTGCGCTCCGAAGAGAGATTCAGAGCAGGTCAAAGAACTGCTGCGCCGGGATATGGAAGAAGCAGTGAAACTTTCGGTGAAACTGGTGGCTGATGTAAACGAAGGATATACCTGGTATGATTTAAAATAGAAGCAGATGAAGATAATAGGTTTGACTGGAGGCATAGGGACCGGCAAGTCAACTGTCTCCGATTATTTAAGAGAAAAAGGATGCCATGTCATAGACGCCGATGAGCTTTCGAGAAAAATGACTGAAAAAGGCGCTCCCGCTCTGAAAAAAATTGCCGAAGAATTCGGAGAAAAGTATATATCCGAAGACGGAAACCTTGAAAGAAAAGCTCTTGGAGATCTGGTGTTCAGCGACGCCAGCTCTCTTAGCAGGCTTCAGTCCATAATTACAGAAAGAGTAATTCAGGAGATAGATTCTGAAATTCAGGCCCTTAGAAAAGAAGGCGGCACAGACATCGTGGTCATAGACGCTCCTCTTCTGTTCGAGTGCGGAATGGAATCCGTCGCAGATGAAAATTGGCTTGTCACTGCAGATATGCATGCGCGCATAGAGAGGATAAAAAGGAGAGACGGTCTGTCGCAAAAGCAGATCGAGAACCGGATCAACAATCAGATGACCGAAGAAAAAAAGAGGGGTATGAGCCAATATATATTGGACAATTCGGGAACTGTCGAATCCCTTTACAGACAGATAGATCGAAGACTTGAGAGGGTAAGAGATGAAATTTAACAGAGAAGATATGTCAGAGTCCAAATGGTTTGGATTTTTACAAAAATACTGGCTGTACATAGTCGTGGTGATCGCTGTGATTATAGTGGCTGTTTCAAGTATAAACATATACAGGGAAGAAGTATTGGAGATAGATCCGGACGTAAAGATGGAAGAACAAAACACTCTTTCCTTTGCTTCCGCATATATAGACACGCTGAACCCTATAGTATCGAAATCAGAAGATACTTATTACATCTCCAAACTTATCTATAACAGTTTGTTTGACTATACTGCAGACCTTAACGTAGAGGGAGAACTGGTGGAAAGCTATACTGTGGATACAGAAAAGGCTTATGTGGATATAACTCTGAGATCGGCAGTGACCTTCCACAACGGAGACGCTCTGACTGCCAGAGATATAAGCTTCACTGTAAATGCGATAAAATCATACGGTTCGGAAGGAATTTATTATGAAAAGGCGTCTAAAATCGACAGCGTCAATGTAAGAGACGACCGAAACGTCAGAATATACTTCAGCGATAATTATGACTGTTCACTGGACGCTCTGACCTTCCCTATACTTCCGAGAGGCGAGTATTCCAGCGCAGGAGCTCTTTTAAAAGATACCGACGAATTTGTGCCTGTGGGTACGGGAATGTACAAATATTCATCCTATGATTCTCTTAAAGAACTGGATCTGTCGCCTAACGAATCATATTTTGCAGATAAAGCTCAAAAGAGCGTAAGCATAAAGATATTGCCGGAAAAGACCATGGCGTCGAATATGCTGGAGATCGGATCAGTGACCTGCTATACCGATATAGGTTCAGACAGAAAATCTCTGGTGGAAGATAAGGGCCTGACCATGTATGATATGATTTCCAATCAGGTGGATTTCATGGTATTTAACACTCAGAGCCCGCTGTTTACCTCTAAAGAGGTAAGGAAGGGCATATGCTATGCCATAGATGAGAATCAGGTTCTGAGCGAGGGATATATGGATGACGGAGTCTTAGCCGACACCATCTACTATCCCGGCTTTCTGGGAGTAGCAGATTCTAATACCAACTATGCTTTTGACAGAGATAAGGCCATCGAAATACTTGCTGAAGAAGGTTACGAAGATACGGATCGCAATGGCAGGATAGAGGACGCAGAAGGAAACGACGTTACGGTAAGTCTCCTGGTCAACAGCGACAACGCCAACAGGATAGCTGCCGCCAGGATAATAGAGAAGAACTTGGAACGAGCAGGTTTCAGCGTAGAAGTCAGAGCAGTAGAATGGGATGAATACAACAAACTGATAGAAGAAAAAGATTTTGATATCCTCTTGACCGGTTATGAGATGGAAGGTTCATATGATTTAAGGAGCTTCTTTGACGGCGCCAACACCTGGGGCTACGAGAATCAGGAGATATTGGAAAAGGTGAGAGAGCTGGACAGACTCCATACTTCTGAAGAATATACTTCCATATATGCCGAAATAAAAGATATGCTTGCAGATGAAGCTCAGTATTATACTCTTTGCTATAAGAAGATGGGGCTCATAGGAGTCGATACCTTTGAGGCGAAGGAACTTCCGGTGTTCAACGATATATTTAAAAACTGCAATACGTGGACCTGGAAAAAGAAAATAACAGATGATGATGAGTCAAAAAAATAAAAATTCTTGAAAGAAATATTTGTAATATAGCAGAATATATGTTATCATATCAGTATTGTGTGAGCCGGCGTGATGGAATTGGCAGACGTGCAGGACTCAAAATCCTGTGGTGGCGACACCGTATGGGTTCGACCCCCATCGCCGGCACCAATAATACTTGCGGTATTACTTTTACTTAGGAGGAAATTAGAGTATGCAACAACTTATAAGCTTAGCTCCTTTATTGATACTTATCATTGCGATGTATTTCCTGATGATAAGACCCCAGAGAAAGAAGGACAAACAGATTCAAGAGATGAGGAGCAGCCTTCAGGTGGGCGACGAGATCGTCACTATCGGCGGAATCTGCGGAAAGATCGTAAAGACTAAGGACGAGACCATAGTTATCCAGGTGGGAGCAGATAAGGTAAAGTTTGAAATGATGCGCTGGTCCGTTTCTACAGTTACAACTCCGAGCAACAGACCTGCAAAGACAGAAGAAGCTGCCGTGGAAGAAGAAGTTAAAAAGGTTGTGCCTAAGAAACTCAAGAAGACTTCTGATGTCGAAGAGGATGTTAAATCCGAAAAAGATGTGGAAGAAGAATAAACGTTCCGCTCCCCAATATAAAAATTACAGGAAATGCCCCGACTACTGTCGGGGTTTTTATATTTAAAGTATAAGTAAAACTTATGTAAAATATAAGTAAAGTATATTGCAATAGTAGTCTAATTATGATATTGTGTGTTAAATAAACAACAAGCAATAAAAAGAAAGGGAGGTAGAAAAATGAAAAGATTAGCAGGAATATGTATGGTAATGCTTTTAATTCTGTCCACCACTATATTTACTTGGGCAAATGAAGCTGGTGCAGATCTTTCTAAAAAACTGTTGAATTTGGGAAAGATTATGATGTAGTTATTTCTCAGTATGATAATTCCGGCGCCCCATCACAAAATATTGATGGTAAAATTGTGACTAAAATTGAGAAGAATTTAGATGATTTTTTTAAAATTGAAACACATAATAATAGTATTTCAATTGATGGAGATGTGAATTATTATATAATTGAAGAAAGCTTAGGAACAATTGAATCGTTAAGATCTGCCAGTTTAATTTCAGCTAAAGAATATAATGATCTTATTCAAATGGGTGAAGATACTGATATAGAGCTGTATGCGACAACCTCTTATGCTGTAATGGATAATGTTGTTGTTCGTTCAACAACATCAACAGGAAGTGTTTCCGATTCCGAAAGGGTTACAGGGAGACATGTTCTAAAAGGGACGATTCAGTTTTATAAGTTAAAGGGAACAGGAATATCCAGCACCTTTGTTGGCGTTAAACCATATAAGGTGGCTTCCCATATAGTAGAGTCACCATCAGGTACTCAGCTCACAAAGCATAGAGGCTCTTTAGAATTACAAGGTGTAGCATATAAATACCCGACTTCTAATTCTCCTATAAACGGACCTTATCAAGTAAGAAATTATGCTTATGCACTAAATTGGACAGAACAATTCAGTTCTGTTACAGGTTTACAGGACTATTATTATTTGGCAGGTGATTCCGCAACTGTTAAATTTACTCAGAGCATTGCATATGTATTAAATGGAAAATATCCGGGAGAAGCATCATTTGCAACATATGTAAATGTTAACTAAAAGAGGTGAGAGTCGTATGAAACATGCACGTGGATTTTTTCTTGCGTTGGCCATACTCATAATGCCTAATGCAGCGTACTATGTTTTTAACTGGATACTCGTCCTTAAGCGACAGATAAATGAGGAAAACTTCCTTCGATTACCGCTGTATGTCGACTATATACCAGAAGCTATAATCCTTGTAGCCATGTGCCTTTTAATTATTTATGCGGTAAAAGACTTCACAAGGGCGGGGAAGTATGGCTATATGGCGGCGCCGACTATACTGCTTACCAACCTTGCAATAAACAGCGTCGTATTTATGAGCATAGGCATGCCTCAATACTTCGGCATGGGTTATATGATGTTTCAATGGTATAGGGCGGTGGTGTGGTTCTTCATCATAGGAAGTACTCTGTACGGAATTGCCGCCAAAAAGAAGTAAAAACAGCTTATACGACCGAAAGCCTGCTTTCCATTACAACAGGGAGAGCAGGCTTTTTTGCTATCTGAAAACAGAACGCTTACTTCGTTCATAAAAAGTCACAAAATGCAGTATTTTCCTTGTAAACCGACACAAAAAGTAGTACAATATAATGTAAAATAAAATGCCTATATTATGTATAAAAGACAATTTTGAATCAGAGCGCAGCTTTCAGCAGGTTTGCTTGTCTGGGACAAAGCGGAGGATTGTTAAAATATAGGAACGACCGGAAACGTAAGAAAAGAGGTTTTGAAATTATGAGTCAATCATTCAAGAGGGTACTGGCGGGGCTGGTACTGATAATAACGTTTTTTGCCTGGTATGTCAGCATATTTGGGATAGGATCCATGAATTCTGCCAAAGATGCTTTAAAGTATGGTCTCGATATAAACGGAGGCGTATATGTAGTAATGGAAGCCCAGACAGATCTTGAAGGAGAAGAACTCAGAAGTCTCATGGAGCAGACCAGAGCCGTCATAGATAATCGTGTCAATCAGATGGGAGTCGCAGAGTCGTCTGTCACCATAGAAGGCAGCGACAGAATAAGAGTGGAGATACCGGGAGCAGAAGACGCAGATGAGGCGATAAAGGCAGTAGGCAAGACTGCTCAGCTCAAATTCGTATTGGCTGACGGCAGTCTGGTAGTAGACGGAAGTCACGTAAAAGATGCTCAGATAGCCACAGACGGTTCCCATTACAAGATAGAACTGGAGTTTGACAGCGAAGGAGCTTCCCTCTTTGAAGAGGGAACCAGAACTGCTCTGAATAAAACCGTCACACCGTCCATAGAGGGGATGACTGCAGACCAGATAGCTATAGTGCTGGACGATGAAATAATAGTTCATCCTAACGTACAGCAGGTAATTTCCGGAGGACAGTGCGAAGTTACCGGAGGCTATACAAAAGAGGAAGCGTCTACTACGGCCGCTCTTATCAGGGGAGGCGCTCTGCCTGTAGACCTGGTGGAAGTACAGTCGTCTGTGCAGGCGGCTTCTATCGGGGCCGACGCTTTGGATAAGTCCATAATAGCAGGCGCCATCGGCATAGGAATAATATTCATATTGATGATAGCCTTTTACGGACTGCTGGGTCTGGTGGCCGATATTGCTCTCATGCTTTATGTAGCCATGTTCATATGGTCTATGTCTCTTTTCGATGTTGTCCTCACGCTTCCGGGAATTGCGGCCCTCATACTGTCCATAGGTATGGCGGTAGACGCCAACGTAATAATTTTCGCCAGGATAAAAGAAGAGATATGCGCAGGAAAGAGTATAAGAGTTTCTGTTCAGGCGGGCTTTAAAAACGCTTTATCCACTGTTTTAGACGCTCAGATCACGACCTTGATCGCAGCGGTAGTATTATATGAGGTGGGAACCACATCAGTAAAAGGTTTTGCCCTCACTCTGATGATAGGTATCATCATAAGTATATTTACGGCGGTGATTATAACTCAGCTGTTTATTTCGCTTCTGGCAGAGAGCAAAAAGTTTTCTAAAAACAAGTACTTCGGAGTCAATGAAGACGGAAGTCCGAGGCAGTTCCTCCACAAGACATTTTCATTCATCAGGCACAGAAAAGTATTTTATATCATCAGCGCCGGAATAATAATCATAGGTTTTGCGGTTACCTTTGTCAGGGGAATGAATTACGGAATCGATTTCACAGGCGGAACCATGATACAGGTTGATCTGCATGAACAGGTAGCCATATCTGAAGTGGAAGAAGCTGTAAAAGAATATGATCTCAATCCGTCGATAATCTATTCGGGAGAAGGCAACGAGCAGGTAGTTATAAAGACTATAGAAGCTCTTGATACTGATCAGAGGGCAGAAGTTATAAAGACTCTCGAAGAAAACTTCGGAATAACCGATGAAGATGTATTAGCTTCGGAGCAGTTTGGACCTTCTGTAGGAGATGAACTCAAACTCAATGCGGTAAAAGCGGTGGCCATCGCCTCCGTGGGAATGCTCATATATATCATCTTCCGATTCAAGTCATGGAAATACGGCCTTTCAGCTATCGCAGGAGTAGTTCATGACGTTCTGTTAGTGATAGCTTTTTACGGTATTTTCGGATTTACGGTAAACAATCCTTTCATTGCGGCAATACTTACTTTAGTAGGTTATTCCATAAACGATACTATAGTTATTTTTGACAGGATAAGGGAAAATACGGGGATATATAGAAAAGCGGGCCTTGAGGCCAACATAGACAACAGTATAAACAGCACCCTCAACAGAACCATAATGACGTCTCTGACCACCCTCGTAGTGATGATTCCTCTGTGTATAATGGTCTCGTCTTCCATCAGGGAATTTATAATCCCTCTGATGGTAGGTATAATCGTTGGATGCTATTCGTCTATATTCGTATGCAGCCCTCTCTATTATGATTTATGCAAGAGCGGAGAGGAATCTAAATATACTAAACAGATAAAGAGCAAGAATAAAAAGAAATAAAAATCAGAAGCAGCACAGGAGTTTTATTTGATGGAAAACAGAGAAGAATTTTTACAGGAATTGCTGAATATAAACTCTAAATACGACACCGAACTGATAGGAAAAGCTTACGATAAGGGAAGGGAACTTCACGACGGACAGCTCAGAAAGAGCGGAGAACCTTACTTTATCCACCCGATCAACGTGGCGCTCATTCTGGCCAGACTGGGAATGGACGAGGCGACTATCATCGGTGGGCTTTTGCATGACGCTGTCGAGGATACCGATTATACGAGAGAAGAGCTGGTAGCCGACTTCGGAGAAGAGATAGCTCTCCTGGTAGACGGCGTCACTAAACTGGGAACCATCAAATTTGAATCCAAAGAAGAAATACAGGCAGAAAATTTCCGCAAGATGTTTCTGGCCATGTCCAAGGATATAAGAGTCCTCATAATAAAATTGGCCGACAGACTTCATAACATGCGCACCATAGAATTCATGAAGCCAGCCAAGATAGAAGAAAAATGTAAAGAGACGCTGGAGATATATGCGCCTTTGGCCAGCAGACTGGGTATTTCCACGGTAAAGTTCGAGTTGGAGGATATAGCTCTTAAATACCTTCATCCTGAGGAATTCAAAGATCTGCAGGAAAAAGTCAGCTTGAGAAGGTCTCAGAGAGAGGACACTATAAATACTGTCATCGGAGAGATAAAAGAGTCTCTGGATGATATGGATCTTCACTATGAAATATACGGAAGAGCCAAGCATTTTTACAGCATATACAAGAAGATGAAGTACCAGAAGAAACAGATAGATGAGATCTTCGACCTTATAGCTGTAAGAATTATCGTAGATACCGTAAAAGACTGCTATGCCGTCTTAGGCATAGTTCACACCATGTGGAAGCCTATACCGGGAAGATTCAAGGACTATATCGCCATGCCTAAACCGAATATGTATCAGTCCCTCCATACCACGGTGATAGGAGACAACGGAGAGCCTTTTGAAATTCAGATAAGGACTCACGAGATGCACGAAGTGGCTGAATACGGTATAGCGGCTCACTGGAAATACAAGGAGGGAGATACGTCCGGCAAGGCTTCTTCTGATGATATAAAGCTTGCATGGCTTAGACAGTCTCTCGAGTGGCAGCAGGACATCAATGATCCCAAGGTGTTTTTAGAGACGATGAAGATGGATCTGTTTGCGACCCAGGTATTCGTGTTCACCCCTAGGGGAGATGTGATAGAACTTCCGGCAGGGTCTACTCCGCTGGATTTCGCATTTAAGATTCATTCGGCCATAGGCTGCAAGTGCGTCGGCGCTAAAGTTAACGGTAAAATGGTTACTATAGACCACACTCTTCAGAACGGAGATATCGTCGAGATAGTAACCTCTTCAAATTCCAGCGGTCCCAGCGTAGACTGGCTTAAGATAGCCAAGAGCTCCAACGCCAGAAACAAGATAAGGGGATGGCTAAAAAAAGAAAATAAGTCTGATAATATAGATAAAGGCAAAGATCTTTTAGATAAATCCATCAGGAAAAAAGGATATGATCCCGTTCTCTGCGCCAAGTCAGCTTATATCAACAGAGCGATGAAAGCTATGAACTTTGCCAGCAGCGACGAGGGATTCGCTCAGCTGGCAAGCGGCGGTTCTCTGATGAGCAAGTTCTGTAATCTGCTTTTCTCTTATTACAACGAGGACAATAAAGCAGATATTAAGACAGACGAAGCGGTCATGGAAGACATAAAGGCTGCGGAGGCTAAACGCCAGAGGGCGGCTGAACATAAGAAAAAGGACAGTCCCGGAGTAATAGTAAAGGGAACGGACAATTTGATGATAAAGCTGGCCAGATGCTGCAACCCTGTACCGGGAGACGACATAGTGGGCTTTATAACCAAGGGAAGAGGCATCTCGGTTCACCGCAGAGACTGTTCCAATGTAGTTAATCTTCCCGATCATGAAAAGGCGAGGTTTATCGAGGTAGAGTGGGAGGACCTTAAAGCAGGCAAGTCCTACGATGCGGAAATATGTATAGTAGGTAGCGACAGAAAAGGTATATTGTCTGACATTTCAAGAGCGTGTGAAGATATGGACATTCATCTCTCTGGAGTCAACGCCAAGACGGGACGGGACGGAAGTCTCACCATGACTATAACGCTGTCTATCTCAAGTACTCAGGAGATGCAGAAAGTACTTCGAAATCTCAGAAATATAGAAGGCGTAACCCAGGTATACAGAGCTAAGGCATAGGTGAAAGATGAGGGCGGTAGTACAGAGAGTAAGAGAAGCTGATGTGACGGTAGACGGTAGCGTTACGGGCGCCATAGAGAGAGGACTTATGGTTCTTTTGGGCGTCGAAGATGGAGACGATGAAAGCGACGCAAGATATATGGCGGATAAGATTTCGGGTCTCAGGATATTTGAAGATTCCGACGGAAAGATGAATCTCTCCGTAAAAGATGTCTTCGGAAAGATTTTGGCAGTATCACAATTCACTCTTTTGGGAGATGTCAGAAAAGGCAAGAGGCCAAGCTTTTCGAAAGCTGCCAGGCCGGAAGAAGCGCGCAGACTCTACAGATATTTTATAGATCTTCTATCAGAAGGCGATATAGAAGTTCAAGAAGGAATCTTTCAGGCAGAGATGATGGTGAGGATCTTAAATGACGGTCCGGTGACTATTCTGCTGGACAGTAAAAAATTGTTTTAGGAGATTTAAAGATGAAAGTAAAACATTATTTGACGGGACCTTTGCAGGTAAACACATATCTTGCGTATGACGAGGCTACGAAAAAAGGCTTTATCGTGGACCCGGGCGGGTATGAGAGCCGCCTTACTGACGATGCGGAAAAAGAACATATAGAAGTGGAATACATTATACTTACTCACGGACATGGAGATCATATCGGAGGAGTTTCGAGATTCAAGCAGGACTTTCCGTCTGCCGCTGTCGTGGCATATTGTGAAGAAAAAGAGATGCTAAATAACCCGTCTCTCAACAGCTCGACAGAAATGTTCGGCCATCCTGTAACGGTGGAAGCCGATATGTGGGTCAGAGACAATCAGGAACTCAAAGTAGGGGATATGACTCTGACATTTCTTCATACCCCGGGACATACAAAAGGCGGTATGTGCATATATACGTGCGGCCATCTGTTCAGCGGGGATACTCTTTTCAGATATTCTATAGGCAGAACAGACTTTTACGGAGGAGACTACAGGATAATAAAGAATTCCATAAAGGACAGACTCTATGTGCTTCCTGACGACACGGCGGTGCTTCCGGGACATATGGGAGCCACTACCATCGGAGATGAAAAAAGAGGAAACCCGTTTGTATAATATAATAATAGATAATATTCAGGATAAATATGACTACAACGAGCTGATAAAGATATTTTTAAGGCCCGAAGATTACAGGTTATTTGCCGAACAGGAATATGAAGGACCTTCCTCAGAGGAAGACACTTTAATAGAATTCAACTATGAGGGATTCAAAGATAAGAATCAGATAAAGCGCGAGATATATCAGGGACTAAGCCAGATCACCAAAACTTCTCCGCCCTGGGGAATACTCACAGGAGTAAGGCCGGTGAAACTGATGAGAGAGCTTTCCGAAAAATACGCTTCTTCTGATCGCGCGGCAGAAAAGCTGCGGAGGTTTTACCTTTTGAGCGAAGAAAAAGTACGGTTGCTGACAGAGATCTACAAATATCAGCAGAGCGCGCTGGGAAAAGCCGCAGAGAGGTCTCAAAGCGTCTATATAGGAATCCCTTTCTGCCCCAGCAGATGCCTCTACTGCTCTTTTACTTCCAATCAGAAAGGAGCTGAAGAAATAGAAAAGTATATGGAGGCTCTCATGAGAGAGATAGAATATGCCGGGGATGCGCTCAGAAAATCCGGGAGCCTGACAGAATCCATATACATAGGAGGAGGGACTCCGACTACCCTGAGAGCGGAGCAGCTGGACGCTCTTCTTTCTAAGACAGAAGAAGCCTTTGACCTTTCTGCGCTGAGAGAATTTACCGTAGAAGCAGGGCGTCCTGACACCATAACGAAGGAAAAACTCAGAGTGATAGCGGATCACGGAATAAAAAGAATAAGCATAAACCCTCAGACCATGAAGGACAGCACTCTAAAGCTGATAGGACGTTCACACAGCGTAGAGGATATAAGACAGGCTTTCAGGGCGGCGAAAGAGACGGGAGATTTCCTGATAAATGCCGACGTCATAGCCGGCCTTCCGGAAGAGACTCCCGAAGATTTTCAAAACACTCTCAATGAGATCATCTCCCTCGATCCCGCCAATATAACAGTACATACTTTGGCAGTAAAAAGAGCCTCCAGGCTCATAGAAAGCGACGCTTCATATCATTACAGACAGGCAAAGACCGTAGAGCGGATGCTGAAAGCGTCGGAGGATATTCTCAAAGCTGCCGGATACAGACCGTATTATTTATACAGACAGAAGCATATGGCGGGAGCCATGGAGAACACAGGCTACTGTAAGGGCGATACGCCATGTATATACAATATAAGGATAATGGATGAAAATCAAAGTATTCTGGCTCTCGGAGCAGGAGGCATAAGCAAGAGATATTATCCGAAGGAGAACAGACTGGAAAGAATACCTAACGTATCAAATTACAGCGTCTATATAGAGAGACTGGACGAAATGACACAGAGAAAGGAAAAGAACTTTTTTAAGGAGGTATAAAAAGTGTTGACTAACGCACCTAAAGGAACAAAAGATTTATTACCTGCTCAGGCGTATAAATGGCACTATGTCGAGAGGAAATTCGCAGAAATTTGTAAGAACTACGGTTTTAAAGAGATAAGGACGCCTATGTTCGAACATACCGAAGTCTTTGCACGCGGAATAGGCGATACTACCGACGTAGTCCAGAAAGAAATGTATACCTTCAACGATCACGGAAACAGGAGCATCACCCTTAAGCCCGAAGGAACTTCAGGAGCGGTGAGAGCTTTTATAGAACATAAACAGTACGCAGAAGTCCAGCCCACGAAATATTATTACGATACGGACTGCTTCCGCTATGAGAAGCCTCAGTCTGGACGTCTCAGACATTTTCACCAGTTCGGTATAGAAGTATTTGGAACTCCTAATATGCTTGCCGACTCGGAAGTGATATGTCTGGCCAACGATTTTCTCAACCAGCTTGGTATCACCGAGATAGAGCTGAGGATCAACAGCGTGGGCTGTCCCGAATGTAGAAAGAAGCACAGAGAAGCTTTGAAAGAGTTTTTGAGACCGAGATATGATGAACTCTGCAACACATGTAAAGAAAGATATGACCGCAACCCTATGAGAATACTCGACTGCAAATCGGAGATATGCCAGGAAATAGTCAAAGACGCTCCAAGGATGCTCGATTATCTGTGCGATGACTGCAAAAACGCTTTTGAAGAACTCAAGTCCAACCTTACTGCCATGGGTATAGAATATAAAGTAGACCCTAATATAGTAAGAGGCCTCGACTATTATACGAAGACGGCCTTTGAATTCGTTACTACCAGCATAGGAGCTCAGGGAACCGTGTGCGGCGGAGGAAGATATGACCACCTCATCGAAGAACTGGGAGGACCTCCTATTCCGGGAGTGGGCTTCGGACTTGGAATAGAAAGGCTGCTGATGCTGATGGACGCCTGCGGAGCTCAGTTTCCGGCTGACGACAGCGTGGACGTGTTTATCGCCGTCATGGGAGAGAGGGCAAAGGCTTTCGGTCTTAAGCTGTGCAGAGAATTGAGACAGAGCGGCGTGGCTGCGGAGATGGACACTTTAGCCAGAAATATAAAGGGTCAGTTCAAATATGCGGACAGACTCAACGCCAAGTATACTCTCGTCATAGGAGAAAACGAGCTGGATAAGGGCGTGGTGTCTCTGAAAGATATGTCTATGTCTCAGCAGAGAGAGATAAAAATAGAAGATATATTCGAAGAAATCGTTAAATAGGAGTAAACAGATATAATATGAGCAATTTATTTAAAAGGACCCACATGTGCGGAAGACTGAGCCTGTCTGAGGCGGGACAACAGGTGACTCTCAACGGCTGGGTGGCTAAACGCAGAAATCTGGGAGGACTTATCTTCGTAGATCTGAGAGATAAGACTGGCATAGTGCAAGTCACTTTTGACGACAGTATCCCTGCGGAACTGTTTGAGAAAGCAGACGGCCTGAGAAGTGAATATGTAATAGGCGTCAAAGGCACTGTCAGAGAGAGAACTGCTAAAAACGAGAATCTCTCCACCGGAGATATAGAAGTCTTTGCAGATGATCTGATAATATACTCAGAATCGGATACGCCTCCTATCTACGTAAAAGATGATGACAACGTAGATGATAACCTGAGACTTAAATACAGATATTTAGATCTCAGAAAGCTTAAAATGCAGAGAAATATGGCATTCCGCCATAAAGTAACTAAACTTGCCAGAGATTATTTCGATGAAAACGGATTCACCGAGATAGAGACTCCTATGCTGATAAAGTCTACTCCCGAGGGAGCCAGAGACTATGTGGTACCCAGCAGAGTCTATCCCGGTTCTTTTTACGCTCTTCCGCAGTCTCCGCAATTATTCAAGCAGCTGCTCATGGTGGCAGGCTGCGACAGGTATATGCAGATAGTAAAATGTTTCAGAGACGAGGATCTTAGGGCCGACAGGCAGCCGGAATTTACCCAGATAGATCTGGAAATGTCTTTTGTGGATATGGACGATGTGATAGACATGCAGGAAGGCTTTTTGAAGAGATTGTTCAAAGAGCTGATGAATGTTGAAATAAAGACTCCGCTGCCGCGTCTTACCTGGAAGGAGGCCATGGAAAGATATGGCTCTGATAAGCCTGACATCAGGTTTGGATTCGAGCTGAAAAAGCTCAACGACGTAGTGGCAGGCTGCGGCTTCAAGGTATTTACTGACGCTCTTGCCGCCGGGGGAGATGTGAGAGGTATCTGTATAGATGGAGGAAGCGATAAATTCAGCAGAAAAGATATAGATAAGCTTACAGAATCTGCCAGAAGCTATGGAGCCAAGGGGCTGGTGTGGATCAGAGCAGGCGAGGAAGAATTCAATTCTTCTGTGAACAAGTTCTTTACTCAGCAGCAGCTTGCAGAGATAGCTTCCGTATTCGGCAGCAAGGCCGGAGACCTGATCCTTATAGTTTCAGACAGGCCTAAAGTAGTCTTCGATACTTTGGGATTTTTGAGAAGAGAGATAGCCAAAAGGATGGGACTTTTAGACGATAAAGTCTACAATCTGCTGTGGGTCGTAGATTTCCCTCTGTTTGAGAAGGACGATGAGACGGGACAACTTAAAGCTATGCATCATCCTTTTACTTCACCGAAAGCCGAGCAGATATCACTTCTTGATAGCGAACCGGAAAATGTCATGGCAGACGCCTATGATATAGTTCTCAACGGAGTGGAGCTGGGAGGAGGATCCATAAGAATACACGATAGAAAGCTTCAGTCAAAGATGTTTGAAGTTCTGGGACTTACTCCCGAAGAATGTAGTGAAAAATTCGGTTTCCTCATAGAAGCCTTTAAATACGGCGCTCCGCCTCACGGAGGATTGGCATACGGCCTTGACAGAATGGTGATGCTGCTTCTGGGCGAGCCGTCCATAAGAGAAGTCATGGCATTTCCTAAAAATCAAAATGCTCAGTGCCTGGTAAGCGACGCTCCTTCTCCTATAGACGAAGCGCAGATGGAAGAGCTTGGGATTAAGAAAGACTGCCAGTAGAAACCGGAGGTTTTCATGGTCAAAAAATGTATAAGCCGCGGCATCTCTGACGGAAAAGAAGACCTACCATGCATGAACAGGATAGGAGTCTTAGGAGGAACTTTTGATCCCGTACATTACGCCCATATAGCTTTGGGAGAGGCCGCCATAAAAGAAGCCGGTCTTCGAAAGCTGATAGTGATGCCTGCACGGGTTCAGCCTTTTAAACAAGACAAAAAGACTGCGGAGGATATTCATCGCAAAGCCATGACGAGACTTGCCTTTATAGGAAACGACAAGGTCGAAGTATCTGATTATGAGATGGAGGACCCCTCTTTATCCTATACGATAAAGACTCTTACATATCTCAGGCAGCAATATCCCGGCGATGAGATCTATTTCATATCGGGAACTGATTCTTTTCTGGAGATAGACAAATGGTACAGAGGCGGCGAGATATTAGAGAACTTTTCTTTTGCCGTCAGCGTCAGACCGGGATACAGAGAAGAAGAACTCAGAGAAAAGATACTTGAGTATGGCCGAAAATATGGCTGCCCGGTCATCAGAATAAATGCTCAAATGCCGGCCATATCTTCCACCATGGTAAGACAGCGCATAGGAGCGGGCGATTCTGTCGAAGACTTGGTACCTCCTCAGGTAGAAAGGTATATAACAGCCAATGGACTCTATAAATAAGATAGAAGAGTATATAGATAAAAATTTTTCCGATAAAAGAAGGACGCATACCTACGGAGTCAGGAAGACAGCTCTTCACCTTGCGGAAAAATACGGGTGCGATCTTTACAAGACGGAGGTTGCGGCGCTGCTCCACGATCTTTACAGAGGAGCCGGCGAAGATGTTCTCAACTACTACGTCAGACACTTGGGTCTTGATAAGAAATATCTGAACAACCCCAATCTCGCCCATGGACCTGTGGCCGCAGAAATGATAACAAAGGACTTCGGCGTAGATGATAAAGAAATAATAGACGCAGTAAGATATCATACTACGGGACGTCCGTGTATGACTATGCTTGATAAAATAATATATATAGCCGACGCTACAGAGCCGGGAAGAAGCTATCCCGGAGTAGAAGAACTGCGCAGGGAAGCCGAATCGGATATCGACAAGGCATGTCTTGATTCCCTGAAAAAGACTATAGACTTTGTTGCTTCCGAGGGAAATTTTCTCGACAGACTTACTGTCGAGGCGGAAAAATACTTGGAAGAAAAGATAAATAAAAAGGAGAAATCAGATGACAAATAAGGAATACGCATTGCTTGCCGGAAAAGTCCTTTCTGATAAAAAGGCGGAGGATATCGTTATCATCGATATTCAGGAAAAGGCCGCTTTTGCCGATTATTTCGTGATATGCTCCGGAAATTCGGAAAGGCAGATAACCACTTTGGCTGACGAAATGGAAGACCGCCTTGCCGAGGAAGGACTGCCGGTCAAATCGATAGAAGGCAGACACGGTTCCGGCTGGATACTCATGGACTTCGGCGACATCATCGTAAACTTGTTTACAAGAGAAATGAGAGAGAGGTACAGCATAGAAAAAGTTTGGGGAGACTGTCAATTTATCGAAGTGGAGGAATAGATTTAAAAATGAATGAAAGATACAGTTTCAAAGAGATAGAAAAGAAATGGCAGAAATACTGGGAGGAAAACGACTGCTTCCACACCGAAGAAGATGAGTCCAAGAAAAAATATTACTGCCTCGAGATGTTCCCGTATCCTTCGGGAAAGCTCCATATGGGGCATGTAAGAAATTACTCTATAGGAGACGTGGTGGCAAGATTCAAAAAGATGGACGGATATAACGTCCTGCATCCCATGGGATGGGACTCTTTTGGCCTTCCTGCCGAAAACGCAGCTATAAAGCACGGAATACATCCTAATATCTGGACCTGGGATAATATAAAAGAAATGCGCCTGCAGCTTAAAGAACTGGGCCTTTCTTATGACTGGAAGAGAGAGGTGGCCACTTGTCATCCCGATTATTATAAGTGGATGCAGTGGATATTCATCCAGTTCTACAAGAGAGGACTTGCATATAAGAAGGAAAATCCCGTAAACTGGTGCCCCAGCTGTCAGACCGTTTTAGCCAACGAACAGGTAGTCGACGGCTGCTGCGAGAGATGCAAGAGCCCCGTAGGAAAAAAGAACCTTTCGCAGTGGTATCTCAAGATAACAGATTACGCCGAAAGGCTCTTGGATAATCTCGATACTCTCGAAGGCTGGCCTAACAAAGTAAAGATAATGCAGAGAAACTGGATAGGCAAGTCGGTGGGAGCCGAAGTCGATTTCAAGATAAAGGATACAGATCAGACTCTTACGGTGTTTACTACCAGAGTGGACACCATCTACGGAACCACCTATATGGTGCTGGCGCCGGAATATCCTTCAGTACTCGCAATGGTTGAGGGAAGTGAATACGAAAAACCGGTCAAGGAGTATATATCAAAAGTAGAGCACATGAACGATATCGAGAGAACTTCCACCGCCAATGAGAAGACGGGAGTATTTATCGGAAAATATGCTGTCAATCCTTTCAACAAGAAGGAAATTCCGATCTACATCTCAGACTATGTTCTCATGGGATACGGAACGGGAGCTGTGATGGGCGTGCCGGCTCACGATCAGAGAGACTTCGACTTTGCGACCAAGTTTGGCATAGATATAACTCCTGTAGTGGATCCGGGAGATCCATCCATAGACCTTAACAACCTCAAGGAGGCCTGCGCCGCCGAGGGAACTCTTATAAATTCAGGAGAGTTCAACGGCCTGAACAACAGAGTGGCCATCGACAGGTTTATAGACTTGGTAGAAAAAGAAGGAATAGGAAAGAAGACTGTAAATTACAGACTCAGAGACTGGCTCATATCCAGACAGAGATACTGGGGCTGCCCTATACCTATGATATACTGCGATACCTGCGGATGGGTGCCGGAGAAAGAAGAAAATCTTCCTGTAATGCTCCCTACAGACGTAGAATTTACAGGAAAAGGCGAATCTCCTCTGACTACTTCAAAGACTTTTGCCGATGTAAAATGTCCCGTATGCGGAAGACCTGCCAGAAGAGAGATGGACACCATGGATACTTTTCTGGATTCATCCTGGTACTTCCTCAGATATTGCGATCCTAAGAACGACAAGGCTCCTTTCGATCCGAAGAAAGCCGCCTACTGGATGAACGTGGATCAATATATAGGGGGAGTAGAACATGCCATACTCCACCTGATGTATGCGAGATTTTTCCAGATGGCGTTTTACGATATGGGGCTTGTCGAAGATGAAGAACCTTTCCGCAACTTGCTTACTCAGGGAATGGTCAACAAAGACGGAAAGAAAATGAGCAAATCCCTGGGAAATGTAGTGAGCCCGGAGGAGATAATAGCCAAGTACGGCGCAGATACCGCCAGACTCTTTATACTATTTGCGGCTCCGCCTGACAGAGAACTGGACTGGTCGGACAAAGGCGTAGAGGGAAGTTACAGATTCCTCAGCAGAGTATACCGCCTGGTGTACGAGATAAAGGCTAAGTATCCAAACGTGCCGGACGCCTTTGAAATCGGGACAGAAGCTGACAAGGCTCTGAACTATGCGCTTAACTTCTCCATAAAGAAAGTGAGCGAAGATGTCGGAGGAAGGTTCAACTTCAATACTGCCATAAGTTCCGTTATGGAACTGGTGAACGAAATGTACAAATATAAGGAGAGAGACGACGTGAATCCCGGCCTTCTTGGCAAGGCCGCAAAAGATCTCATCCTGATGCTGTCTCCGTTTGTACCTCACATCTGCGAAGAAATGTGGGAACACATGGGCCAGAAACAATCCGTAACTACTATGCGTTGGCCGGAATATGACGAGGGAGCTCTCGTGAGAGACTCCGTTGAAATAGTAGTGCAGATAAACGGAAAAGTAAAAGAAAAACTTGTAGTGGCCGCAGATGCAGATAGACAAGAACTTGAAAAGATAGCGTTGGAGAACGATAGGATTAAACACTTATTGGACGGAAAGACAGTCGTAAAGGTAGTTGCAGTACCGGGAAGACTGATAAATATTGTAGTAAGATAATAAAGACAACAAAATATAGACCAACAGTTATCTTTTCATAAATATGAATGAAAAGGACGGAAATAATTTATGAGAAGAAAAATAACTAAACCGAGAAGATCGATGCCGCATCTTAAAGTCATTCCCATAGGAGGACTCAATGAGATCGGAAAGAATATGACGCTCCTGGAGTGTGACGGCCAGATATTGATAGTGGACTGCGGACTGAGCTTCCCGGAAGATGAAATGTACGGAATCGACATCGTCATTCCAGACTTCACTTATCTGATAGAAAACAGTGAAAAGATAGTGGGAATGGTGATAACTCACGGACACGAAGACCATATAGGAGCTATACCTTATCTCCTGAAAAAACTCAAACTTCCTATCTACGGAACCAGGCTCACTCTTGGACTTGTGGAAAATAAGCTCAAAGAGCATCGCATAACGGGAGATCTGAGAACTATAGAGGCCGGAGACAAGATAAAGCTGGGATGCTTTGACATCGAGACCATAAGAACTACTCACTCCATAGCCGACGCCATATGCCTGGCTATAGATACGCCTGCCGGAATGGTCTTTCACTCCGGAGACTTCAAGATAGACTATACTCCTGTAGACGGAGAACCTATAGATTTTTGCAGGCTGGCAGAACTGGGCAAGAGAGGAGTGACTCTGATGCTCTGTGACAGCACCAATGCTCTGAGACCGGGATTCACCGCTTCCGAAAAAGTGGTGGGCGAAACTATAGAAAATATATTCAGGACAGCTAAGACGAGAATCATAATAGCGACTTTCTCATCCAATGTCCATAGAGTTCAGAAGATAATAGAAAACGCAGTCAAGGTGGGCCGAAAAGTTGCCATATCAGGACGAAGCATGGAGAATGTAGTGGCGCTGGCCATAGAGCTGGGATATCTGAATATACCGGAGGGAACTCTGGTAGATCTCAAGATGATAAGAAATATTCCCGACGATAAGCTTGTAATCATCACTACAGGAAGCCAGGGAGAACCTATGTCAGCTCTCTCCAGGATAGCGGCGGGAGAACACAGATCGGTGAAGCTAAAGAAAGGCGACATGGTGGTCTTGTCCTCTACTCCCGTTCCCGGCAACGAGAAGACTGTGTCAAACGTAGTCAACAAGCTGTTTGAAAAAGGCGCTGAAGTCATATATTCCGATATAGCGGATATTCACGTTTCGGGTCATGCGTGCCAGGAGGAACTCAAGCTGCTTCACTCTCTTATAAAGCCTAAGTTCTTCATGCCGGTTCACGGAGAATACAGACATCTCATACGCCATGCCAGACTGGCAGAAGGCCTGGGAATGAAAAAAGAGAATATCTTCATTCTCGAGAACGGAGATATATTGGATGTAACTAAGCGAAGCGCCCATATGCTGAAAGAGAAGGCAGAAGCTGACGCCATATTGGTAGACGGACTCGGGGTAGGAGACGTAGGCAATATAGTCTTAAGGGACAGAAAGATGCTTTCCGAATCGGGACTCATAATAGTGGTGGCCGCTATAGAGAAAGAAAGCCAGACGGTAGTTTCCGGTCCGGATATAATATCGAGGGGATTCGTATATGTAAGAGAAAACGAGCCTCTCATGGACGAAGCCAGAAAGGTTGCCGAAAAGGCTCTTGAAAAATGTCAGAATAAGAAGATCAAAGACTGGAACAACATGAAATCGCAGGTCAGAGATTCTCTGGGGTCGTATATCTACGACAGAACAAAGAGAACTCCGATAATCCTGCCTATATTCTTGGAGGTTTAATTATGAACGTATATGATCAGGCTCACGGACTTGCTCAGGCTATAAAAGCGTCGGAAGAATATAAACAGTACGACCAGGCCAAGAAAAAGATCAAGGATAATGAAGAACTTGAAAATATGATAAAGGATTTTCAATCGAAACAGTTTGAGATGCAGGCTAAACAGCTGTCCGGCGGACAGCTTACGCCTGAGGATATGGCCGGAGTGCAGCAGCTTTATGCTATTCTCCTTAAAGATCCTCTGGCCGCCGGCTATATAGAAGCTGAGATGCGCTTTTCCCTGATGATGAAAGATGTATATGAGATACTGGGAGAAGCTACAGGAATGGGGGATATGCTTGGATAAGAATACTACTATAAGAACGCCTGAGGAACTTCTCCTGATAATGAAGGCCGAGGCCATGGGAGACATTGCTTTTGAGCATATGCTTGATTTTATCAAGCCCGGAATGACAGAGATACAGATCGCAGATGAGATAGAAAGAGTGCTGAGAGCCTTGGGTGCAGAGGGGCTGTCTTTTGAGACCATAGCCGTATCGGGGGTGAATTCCAACCAGCCTCACGGCGTGCCGTCTGAAAAGAAGATAGAAGAAGGCGAGTTTCTTACCATGGATCTGGGAGCCCTGTATAAAGGCTACTGCGGAGATATGACCAGAACTGTAGCCATAGGATACGCCACAGATGAGATGAAAGAGATCTATGATATAGTCCTCAGGTCTCAGCTGGCCGGCCTTGCGGCCGTAAAGGCAGGCGTGAGCTGCCGCGATGTGGACAGAGCTTCAAGAAGCATAATAGAAGAAGCCGGTTACGGAGATTTCTATATCCACGGTACTGGCCACGGAGTAGGCAGAGAAGTACACCAGCCTCCTACTCTCAATGCCAGAAGCGAGGAGATCTTGCAGGAAAATCAGGCCGTGACGGTAGAGCCCGGAATCTATCTGCCCGAAAAGTTCGGAGTGCGCATAGAAGACTTGGCAATCGTAACGAATTTTGGTATAATAAATTGTACTAAGTCAAAAAAAGAGTTGATAATACTCTGATATAACAAACCCGGGCATCTTCGTCTCTATAGGCGGAGGGCTGACGCATTTTGGATTTTGGCCGACAGAGATTGCAGTAATCCAGTCAAGATCCTGAAAAACTGCGCTGCGATTTAAAACGAAATTTTGTTAAGAATGGAGAGATACGATGATTTACGCAAGCGATTTTAGAAAAGGTATTACTTTTGAGATCAATGGAGAACCTCATGTAGTTTTAGACTTCCAGCATGTAAAGCCTGGAAAGGGAGCTGCGTTCGTAAGAACCAAGTACAGAAACATACTCACCGGAGCTACCAGAGAAGAGGCTTTCAACCCGGATGACAAATTTCCAAAGGCTCACATAGAAACTAAGGTGATGCAGTATCTGTACAATGACGGAGAACTGTATTACTTTATGGATCAGGAAACTTATGAACAGGTGCCTCTGATGCAGGAGCAGGTAGAGGAGGCCATGAAGTATCTGAGAGAAAACGATGAGGCTACTATCAAATTCTACAAAGGCAATGCTTTTCTGGTGGAAGCTCCTAACTTCGTAGACCTTAAGGTCATAGAAACCGAACCGGGAGTAAAGGGAAATACGGCTACTAACGTTACAAAGGCAGCGACAGTTGAAACGGGAGCAGTCATACAGGTCCCTATCTTCATAGAGGAAGGCGAAATCATTCAGATCGATACCAGAACAGGCGAGTATCTTGGCCGTTCGAAATAGATGACAGGCGGGGCGAAGTTTCGCCCCGTATTTGTTGATAGGCAGATGACGAGGTAACAGATGATAAACTTTGAATCCATAAAATCAGACAAGAAAATCAGGACTATAGTGATAGCGATAGCTGCGGCAGTCATCTTGCTTTTGGCAGGACTTGCAGTATACGGCAGCGGCCTTGGACCGGTCGATAAAAGCGACGATGAGCCGATAACGGTCACCATACCTCAGGGCAGCGGAGCTATGAACATAATAGACATTTTAGATGAGACGGGTCTTGTGAAGAACAAGACTATGGCTAAGATACATATGAAACTGGGCGGATATGATTCTCTGCAGGCTAATACGTATATCTTTTCCAAAGATATGGGTCTGAAAGAGATATTGAAGGCTATAGATACCGGGGATTTCAACTATCTTTCGAAGAATCAGTTCACCCTCGTAGAGGGGTCTACTGTACCTCAGTATGCGGCGGCCATCGCCGAAAAATTCTCTTATTCTGCCGAAGACATACTGGCTGTATGGAACGACAGAGAATATCTCTCTACCCTCATCGACGATTATTGGTTTTTGACGGACGAAATACTCCAGGAAGGCATAATGTACCCGCTCGAAGGGTATCTGTATCCGGAGACTTATATAATAACTGACGAAGACGTTACTATCCAGGAGATCACTCAAGTCATCCTTGCCATGACTGACGAAAAACTCTCCCAGCGAAAAGAGGCCATAGAGGATAGCGGACGTACTGTACATCAGTTTCTAACTCTTACGTCAGTAGTAGAAAACGAATCTCTCTTCCAGGAGGACAGGCCGGTGATCGCAGGTGTTTTCATAAACAGACTTGAACAGGGGATGCCTCTTCAGAGTGATATAACTGTTTTATATGCTCTTCAGGAGAAGAGGGTAGACGTGACGTATGAAGATCTTGAGGTGGATTCCAGATATAATACATACAAGTATTCAGGGCTTCCTATAGGCCCGGTATGCTCTCCTTCGGCGCCGGCCATGGATGACGTCCTGGACTATGAAAAATCCGATTATCTGTTCTTCTTTGCAAAAGAAGACGGGACTGTGATCTTTTCAAAGACTTTGGAAGAACACGAAAAGGCAGCTAAAGAAAACGCATGGTATTGATATGAACATTACAAATGATTTAGTCACTGAATATATAAACGGTTTTTATCTTCCTCTTGATGAGGAACTTTCAGAACTGAGAAAATCGGCGGAAGAACGCAAAGTACCCGTCATACTCAGGGAGACGGAAAGCTTATTGGGATTCATTTTCAGGTTTTTAAAACCTGAGAGAGTTCTGGAGATAGGTACAGCCGTAGGGTATTCCGCAGCTTTTTTCATTAGGTCGGGAGCCCAAAAGGTAGTAACGATCGAAAAAGATATCGAGACCGCGAAGGAGGCCGAAAGAAATATAAGCGCGATGGGCCTCGATCACAAGATCAGCGTGATGACAGGAGATGGAGAGACTGTCCTCAGAGAAAAACTGCAAGGGGAAGATCCTTTTGATCTGATATTCATAGACGCGGCTAAAAGCCATTATAAGAGATTTCTCGACGCGTCTCTTCCCTTATGCAAAAAAGGCGCGCTCATAATATCAGACAATGTATTGCTGAAAGCGGCGACTGCCTCCGATGACTTCGATCCGGCCGGCAGATTCAAGACAAACATAAAGAATATGCGCCGGTATATAAATTATATTTCGCAGCATCCTGATCTGGACACGGTTATCTTGACGTGCGGGGACGGGATTGCGCTGAGCAGGTATAAGAAATGAAAAAAGTAGAATTATTAGCCCCGGCAGGGGATTTGGAAAAACTGAAGATTGCCGTCATGTACGGCGCCGACGCCGTGTATTTCGGCGGAGAAAGCTTTTCTCTGCGGGCAGGAGCAGGTAATTTCACTCTGGATGAGATGAAAGAAGGAATAGCTTTCTGCCATGAAAGAGGCGTAAAATGCCATATGGCTTTGAATATATTTGCACATAATGAAGATATTGGTCCGTTTACGGAATATCTCAGAAGTGTAAAAGATCTGGGTATAGACGCTTTTATCGCCGCAGATCCCGGAGTTATAGACATGATATGGGAAGTAATGCCCGACGCCGAAGTCCATCTTTCTACTCAGGCCAACATGACTAATTACAGGACCGCCAAATTCTGGCATGACAGAGGGATAAGGCGGCTGGTTCTGGCAAGGGAGCTTACTTTAGAGGAGATAAGAGAAATGCGGGAGAATATTCCGCCGGATATGGAGCTTGAAGCCTTTGTTCACGGCGCCATGTGCATATCTTACTCGGGAAGATGTCTTCTGAGCAATTTCATGATAGAAAGAGACGCCAACAGAGGCATGTGCGCTCACCCCTGCAGGTGGAAATATGCTCTTGTAGAACAGCAGCGTCCCGGAGAGTATTATCCGGTCGAAGAGGACGACAGAGGCACTTATATAATGAATTCAAAAGATCTGTGCCTGATAGAACATCTTCCGCAGCTCATAGACGCAGGTATCTCTTCCTTTAAGATTGAGGGAAGAATGAAGAGCGTGTTCTATGTAGCTACAGTAGTGTCGGCGTATAGAAAAGCCATAGATTCTTATCTTGCAGATCCTCAGTCCTACAGCTTCAGGCAGCAGTGGATGGAAGATCTGTGTAAAGCCAGTCACAGGGAGTTCACCACAGGATTCTATTTTCATAAGCCCGATAATCTCGATCAGAATTACAGAACCAGCGATTATACGAGAGATTATTCTTTTGTGGGCATAGTAAAAAGCTATGATCCCGATACGGGATATGCTAAGGTTGAACAGAGAAATAAGATGGTTTTGGGAGACCGGGTAGAAGTATTTGGACCTATGACTGATTTTTTCGAGCAGGAGATAAGTGAAATGTACGATGAAGAAGGAGAAGCTATTTCTTCTGCGCCTCATCCTCAGCAGATCATCAAGATTAAGATGGCCAAACCGGTAGAACCGTTTTTCATGCTGAGAAAGAGAAAAGAATAGGATCAATCTATAAATTATCGAAGATGGGAAAGGAAGAGAAAAGATGTTGACAGACCCGGGCAGTTTGCCTGTACGATTGTGTATAATAGGGCTCATGATAGGTATTCACGGCTTTTTTACTGCAGTCAATACAGCCATGAGCTCAGCAGGACGAATCATAGAAAAGTATCAGGCAGCCATAAGATTGCTGCAGATTCTGACATGCGCAGGCGGCGCATGGCTTTCTGCCGGTGATGCATGGCTTGTCTTTGTTTATCTTGTTCTGTTTACAGTGCTGGGGCAATATTTTCCTCACAAGATAGGTCTGCAGCACGACCAGGGAATAACGGAAAAGATGGCGGGATTCATCGAAGCTCTGTCTGCTGTGCTGAGGCCTCTGACTGCCGTTTTGATGTTTGCAGCTAATCTCGTACTGAAAATATTCAAACAAAAGACTCACGTAGAAGACGAAGCTTTTTCCGAGGAAGACGTGATGTCCATGCTAAAGGCTGGAAAAGAATCGGGAGCTTTAAAAGAAGAAGGTACCAAGATGATAAATTCCATCTTCGCCTTCGACGACAAGCTGGCATACGAGATAATGACGCCGAGAACAGATGTGTTCCTCATAGATATAGAAGACTCGCCTGAAGAATATCTGGATGAGCTGATGAAGCTGAGATATTCCAGGATACCGGTGTGCAGAGGGGATAACGACAACATCATCGGCATACTCCACATAAAGGATTATCTTATAAAGGCCAGAGAGAGCAGCTACGAGGATGTAGATATAGAGTCCATACTCAGAAAAGCCTACTTTGTGCCCGACACCAAGAATATAGATTCTCTCTTCTTTGAACTTCAGATGTCAAAACAGCAGATAGCTGTCCTCATAGACGAATACGGCGGATTCAGCGGCATCGTCACCATGGAGGACATCATCGAACAGGTCATGGGAGATATCGACGACGAATACGATGAAGAAGAAGAGATAATAGATAAGATTGACGATAATACTTATCTGGTAGACGGGGATGTGGACCTGGACGACCTGGACGAGGAGCTGGGAATAGACCTTAAATCTGACAACAGCGAAACCATCGGAGGCTTTTTGATAGATATATTGGGAGAAATACCTGACGAAAGCGATATCGGCAGGATCATAGAATTTGAAGATTACAAATTCAAGATCATGTCCGTAAAAGAGAGAAGAATAGAAAGAGTCAAAATCTACATGCTTGATAAAAAAAAGATTTGTTGATTTTCAATGTTCTATTTGATAAAATTATATTGATGTACTGTGTCCTTGATATTGCGGGGACGAAATGGATGTATTTTATTTTTTGAGAGGTACTAATATGAGTGAAAAAGTATGTAACTGCAATTGTGCCGAAAACAGAAAGGAACAGTTCAAAGAACTGCAGCCTGTTTTAGACCAGTATGCAAAGGTGCCGGGTAGCTTGATCACTATCCTGCAGAAAGCTCAGGATATTTATGGTTATCTTTCTATAGATACTATAAACTACATATCCGAAGCTACAGGTATCAAACCTGCTAAAATTTATGGTGTAGCGACTTTCTATGCACAGTTCAGACTGCAGCCTATAGGCAAGTATCTTGTAATGCTCTGCCAGGGCACCGCATGTCACGTAAACGGCTCTGAGATGATAGAAGAAGCCGTATGCGAACATCTGAACATTAAAGACGGTGAAACTACTGAAGACGGCCTCTTTACGCTTAACAACGTTGCCTGTCTGGGCTGCTGCTCATTGGCTCCTGTTATGATGGTCAAGAGCGCTGACGGGGATGAGACTTACGGAAGTCTGACGAAAGATAAAGTAAAACAGATCCTCGATGAGATAAGAGAAAGAGCATAGGAGGCAAGCATGAGAGTAGTAGTAGGACAAGGCAGCTGCGGAATAGCTTCAGGCGCTAAGAAGACCGCTGCCGAATTTGAAAAACAGATTGCGGACAGAAACCTCGGCATAAACGTTGAGACTACAGGCTGCGTAGGCACCTGTTACCTGGAACCTATAGTCGATATCTACGATGACGGGGGCAAGATGACCAGATACGTCAAAGTACAGCCTGCAGACGTAAATGGAATAGTTGAGAGTCATCTGGTAAACAAAAAAGTTGCGGAGGATAAATCCATCTCCGAAGAGGATCAGCAGTTCGTGGCAAAACAGCAGAGAGTAGTTTTGAGAAACTGCGGAATCATCAATCCTGAGGACATAGAGGATTACATAGCTGTAGACGGATACAAGGCCATAGAAAAAGTCCTTGGCTCCATGAAACCTGAAGAAGTAATAGAAGAGATAAAGATATCGGGGCTCCGCGGAAGAGGCGGCGCCGGTTTCCCTACGTGGTTCAAATGGAACGCTGCAAAGCAGAGCCCGGGAAAAGAAAAATATCTGGTATGCAACGCCGACGAAGGAGACCCGGGCGCTTTCATGGACCGTTCGGTACTGGAGGGAGACCCTCATTCTCTGATAGAAGGCATGATAATAGGCGGATACGCTATGGGAGCTTCCCAGGGCGTCATCTACTGCCGTGCCGAATATCCGCTGGCCATCAAGAGACTTGAGATCGCCATGGCTCAGGCCAGAGAAAAAGGATTCTTGGGCAAAAATATCTTCGGAAGCGGCTTCGATTTCGACATATACATCAAAGCAGGAGCCGGCGCATTCGTATGCGGAGAGGAAACTGCTCTGATAGCTTCCCTCGAGGGCGAAAGAGGTATGCCTAGACTCAAACCTCCTTTCCCTGCTGCCAAGGGATTCTGGCAGAAGCCTACAGACATCAACAACGTGGAAACACTTGCAAACGTACCTTGGATAATATATAACGGCGGCGCTGCTTTCGGCGCTATGGGAACGGAGCAGAGCAAAGGCACCAAAGTATTCGCTCTGGCCGGAAAGATCAAGAAGGGCGGCCTGGTGGAAGTTCCTATGGGCATGACCCTCAAAGAAGTATTATACGGCATCGGCGGCGGCATCAAGAACGACAGAAAGTTCAAGGCCGTTCAGATGGGAGGACCTTCCGGAGGATGTATTCCTGCCGAGCTGATAGATACTCCTGTAACTTATGAAGACATCAACAAGACCGGCGCCATCGTAGGTTCCGGAGGTATGATAGTCATGGACGAAGACACCTGCATGGTAGACATGGCAAGATACTTCTTAAACTTCACCCGTGACGAGTCCTGCGGTAAGTGTAACTACTGCCGTATCGGCACCAAGAGGATGCTGGAGATCCTCGAAAGAATCACTAAAGGCGAGGGAAGAGACGGAGATATCGAAAAGCTTGAGGAACTGGCTGTCAAGATCAAGGACGGTTCCCTGTGCGGACTGGGACAGACTGCGCCTAACCCTGTTTTGACTACATTAAAATACTTCAGAAACGAGTATGAGGACCATATCTATAATCATAAGTGCACCGCAGCCTCCTGCAAGGCTCTCGTGACTTACACTATTACGGACAAATGTACGGGCTGTACAGCATGTTCCAGAAAATGCCCTGTAGGCGCAATCACGGGAACGGTCAAGAACCAGCACGTTATCGACAAAGAAAAGTGCATAAAATGCGGCAAGTGTCTTGAGACATGTAGATTTGGCGCTATAGAAAAGAAATAGGGGAGGAGGAAAAAACATGAATAAGTTTAGACTTAATATAAACGGCAAAGAAGTAACAGGCGTTGCCGGCCAGACCATTCTGGAAGTTGCAAGAGAAAACGACATTTTTATTCCGACTCTTTGCTATGACGAAAGAACTAAGATATACGGTTCCTGCGGTCTTTGTATGTGCGAAGTCGAGGGCAATCCTAAACTCTGCAAGGCCTGCGCTACAGAAATCGCTCCGGGAATGGTTATAAGAACAAATACCGAGAGAGTAACGGAATCGAGAAAGACCAACCTCGAACTTTTACTTTCAAATCATACAGGCGACTGCAGACCTCCGTGCGTACTGGCTTGTCCGGGACAGACAGACTGCCAGGGATACGTAGGCCTCATAGCCAACGGAGAGTACGAGAAGGCTCTCGAACTCATAAAGGATAAGATTCCGCTTCCTGCGGCGCTTGGAAGAGTTTGTCCTCATCCTTGCGAAGAAGCCTGCAGAAGAGGACTCATAGACGAGCCTATATCCATTCAGCAGCTGAAGAGATTTGCAGCTGATATGGATCTTGAAGGCGAAGTGTTCGTGCCTGAATGTGAGGAAGACACAGGCAAGAGCGTGGCTATCATAGGCGGCGGCCCTATGGGCTTGTCTGCCGCTTACTTCCTGAGACAGATGGGACACGATGTTACAATATTCGAGTCCATGCCTAATGCAGGCGGTATGCTGAGATACGGAATTCCTGAATACAGACTTCCTAAGGCAGTTCTGGACGAAGAAATCGCTACCATCGAAAGCATGGGAGTGGAAATCATCACCAACACAAAGGTTGGCGTCGACATTCCGTTTGAGACGATAAGAAGCGACTATGACGCTGTTCTTTTGGGAATCGGCGCATGGGTATCCACGGGAGTAGGCTGCAAGGGCGAAGATGCAGAAGGCGTCATCGGCGGTATCGACTTCCTGAGAAGAGTAGTCAGAAACGAAGAAATCGGCATGGGCAGAAAGGTTGCCATCGTCGGAGGCGGAAATACCGCCATGGACGCTTGCAGAACAGCAGTAAGACTGGGCGCCGAGGAAGTTTACAACATCTACAGAAGAACCAAAGACGAGATGCCGGCCGACATGGTTGAGATAGAAGAGGCGGAGGAAGAAGGAGTTATCTTCAAGAACCTGACCAACCCTATCGAAGTGGTGAAGGATGAAAACGGTCACGTCAAAGAAGTAGTTCTCCAGGTAATGGAACTGGGCGAGCCTGACGCTTCCGGCAGAAGAAAGCCTGTTCCTGTAGAAGGAAAGACCGAAACTTTAGCCATCGACACCATGATACTGGCTATCGGTCAGGCCGTAGACGCTACTGTATTCGACTGTGACAAGACCAGAAAGAACGCCATCGCTTATGATCCTGACACCTTCATGACCAGCATACCGGGCGTATTTGCCGGCGGAGACTGCGGAAATGACAAGATTTCCATAGCCATCGAAGCCATCGCAGACGCCAGGAAGGCCGCTGACAGCATAGACGCTTATCTGTACGGTGAAGTTCTCAAATATGAAAAGCCTTACGTAGTCGAAAGAGACGACATCACCGAAAAGACTTTTGAAGACAGAGAGAGAATGTGCAGACCTGAGATTCCTCAGCTTTCTCCGGAAGAAAGAAAGGATAATTTCAGCGAAGTAATACCTGAAGGATTCACAGAAGAACAGGCTGTAGCCGAAGCTTCGAGATGTCTGGAGTGCGGATGTCACGATTACTTTGAATGTAAGCTGATAGACTTCGCTAACCAGTATGACGTTCATCCTGAAAGATTTGCAGGTGAGAAGAGCACCATAGAATTCGAAGACGACCATCCGTTTATCGTAAGAGATCCTAACAAGTGTATCCTCTGCGGCCTCTGCGTAAGAGTCTGCGACGAGGTCATGGGAGTAGGCGCTCTGGGACTGGTTCACAGAGGATTCGATACAGTGGTTAAGCCTAACATGGAAAAACCTCTGATAGAGTCGGGATGTATTTCCTGCGGACAGTGCGTCAGCGTATGTCCTACGGGAGCTCTTCAGGAGAGAACTACCATGATTAAGGAAACTCCTGTGGAGACAGAAGTTACAGACACCATCTGCTCTTACTGTTCGGTAGGATGCAGCCTCAAGCTGGAAACTTGCGGAGATATGCTGATCAAGGCAAATCCTGACAAGGACGGCACTGTCAACAAGGGTCTTGCCTGCGGCAAGGGCAAGTGGGGATTCGACTGCTCCATGCTGGAAGATAAGCTGGAGGATCCTCTCGTAAAAGAAGACGGAACTTTCAGAGATGCTGATTATCACGAAGCATTCGTGCTGGTTGCCAAGAAATGCCAGTCCGTAGCCGCAAAATACGGCAAGGACTCCATCGCGGTAGCCATATCCGACAGATATACCAACGAAGAAGCTTACGCCATGAAGAGAATGGCCGAGGCCATGGGCGCCAAGGTCCTCTGCATGAACAACAGGGCCAGCGGCCTTAAAGCCGTTACCGGTCTGGACGCTTCTCCGAACACCATAGACGAGCTGCTTTCCACAAACCTTATCTTGAGGATTGGCTTCAAAGACGAAGATTCAAGAGTAATCGCCCTCAAGATGAAACAGGCCGAGGAAGCCGGCGCAAAGGTTATCAACCTGTGCAGCGGTGAAAACAGCGTGGGATTCCTCAAGGAAATCGCTAAGGCCATCATAGACAGCGGCAAGGCCAAGAAGGTTGCGGGCTACGACGAGTTCGCTGCTTCCGTAGCTTCCGTCAAGGTAAGCGACGAGGCCAAGGCCATCGCAGACCAGTATCTGGCAGCGAAAAAGGCTATGATAGTATATCAGCAGAACTTCCTGACGGTGGCAGGCGCTACTCTTGTAGCTGATATAGCGATGCTTTCGGGCCACATCGGAACTCCGAGAGACGGTATACTTCAGGTTAAGGCCAAGAACAATTCTCAGGGTCTCATAGACATGGGAATCACTGCTGGCAAAGAAGCTCTCGAAGGAGTCAAGGCTCTCGTAGTATTCGGAGAAAACGCCGACATCGACACTGAGGCTCTCGAGTTCTTAGCCGTATGCGATACTCACATGACTGAGCTGGGCGCCAAGGCCGACGTAGTGATACCGGGAACAGGCTTTGCTTCTGTAGACGGTACTTTCACCAACACGGAGAGAAGAATGCAGCTGGTAGAGGCGGCCATCGACGAAGACATACTGTTCAGCAACTGGGAAGTTGCCGCAGAAATCGCCCACGTATTCGAAGTAGACTTCGAGTGGGACGGAACAGACGACATCTCCGACGAAATGTCCGACGCCGTAGACGCATACAAATATGCTCAGTTGAACGAAGTACTGGGCGGAGTTCTGAAGCCTGCTGACGGCGCGGCTCTTGTAGCTGTAGCCGACGGCCCTGTGGTAGAGGAACTGCCTTGCACAGACAGCCTGATGCAGATAATAACGCAGAGACTGCCTAAGCCTGCAAACCCTACGGCTTAAGCGAGCAAAACTGTAAAAGAACTTTTAGCGCCGGCATTTCCTGTGAGATGCCGGCGTTTGTACCTTTAAAGGGATGGGACAGGTATGAACGGTAAGAACACGATTTTTGATATGTGGATATGTATATGGGGCGAGTATGAGTGAGTAAAACTTCCTAATGAAGAAAATGATGAATCATAAGGAGGTACAAAATGCACTATCTTTTACTTTTCGCCGCTATTACACTTGAAATAATAGCTACTACTCTGCTCAAATATTCGGCCGGCTTTACTAAGTTATGGCCGTCATTAGGATCTGTAGCTTTATATATTCTCTGTTTCTTTGCTCTGTCAAAGGCGCTGAACAGTATAAACTTAGGAGTAGCGTATGCGACTTGGTGCGCGGGAGGCATAGTGGTGACCACTATAATTTCGGCTCTGCTGTTTGGCCAGAAACTCAATATGGTAGGCATAGCGGGTATTGTTTTGATCGTAGCCGGCTGTATCATAGTCAATCTTTTCGGGACGGCAGGAGAATAAGGGATATAGGAAGGCGAGAAAATGCTATTATGCATGCCGGAGGGGAAAATAAAACGGAATATTTTCCCCTCCGGTTTTTTGTATAAGCGAAAACCCTGTGTTTCACACGGGGATGGTTTTTTGAAGGGAGCTATAAGTTCCGTCGAGTGCGTAAGGGCACGAGACAAATAAAAACCTGCTTTACGGGTGGGTAACTGGCAACCGGGCGGCATGCTCCTGCTCCTGTTGGGTGGACGCCGCTCGGCATCGACGAGTTGGAACCGAGCATGCGCAGGAGCATGCTGTATTTTTCGCTATCCGCCCCATATTCTACAACATTCTGCCGCGAAACATAGCATAATCGAGCCGCCGAGGCGGCTTATGCTGTATAATTTCATTTTTTGTCCGAATTCTACAACCGGTTCGCCAAAACCGGTTGTTGAATTCGTTGTTTTTTGTGCAAAATACAGCATCGGACAGTTCTGAGTCGCCAAAGGGGCCCTTTGGGATTACACATGCTGTATTTTCTGCACTGTTTGTCTTGATTCTACAACATGTCGGCGCAGGCACAGTCCGGACGGGGAGGGGGGGCTGTACCAGAATCCGGGGCCCGTGGGGCGGCCGCCATGTTTTTTGTGATTGACAAAATCGAATGGGGGGGGGGGTATACTAAAAGCAAGTATATACACTTTTTAATATGTGAAGCGATATGAATAAGAATACAAGAGAAGAAAAGACGGGCAAAGCTCCTTCCAATTCCAAAGGCTTGCAGCCTGTTGAAATTGAAAAAGATCGTGACGAAGACAAGAACAAAAAGCGGGGATTGCTTTTAAGGCGAATAACCGTCGTTTTAGCTGTGCTGGTAGTGCTCAGCCTGTTGGGACTCATAGGCAGGGCGCTGTATTTGCATTTTAACGATCCAGCCGATTCAGAAGTTACAGTTCCCGAAAATCACCTCGAGAGCGACGATTCCGGCGAAGAAACTTCACCTCCTGATTCTGACAGCGCCGCGTCAGAAAGTACCGAGGCAAACGGCTCCGCCGCAGAAGAAACGGACAGGAAAGCGGCGTACACGGAACTGTTTGAAACCAATACCGTTTCCAATAAAAAGTTTGAAGCGAAAAACATGCTGCCGGGAGATTCCGTTTCCCAATATTATTGCGTGAGGACTTTCCATAAAGAAAGTCTGCCCGTATACTTTAGCGTGAAAGTGACGGAAGAAACAAAAGAATTATCAAAGGCATTGAGGCTACGCGTGGCACGCCCGGAGACAGGAGAAGTTTTGTGCGACGCTTCTTTTAGTGAGCTGAACGAAAAAGAATGGGCCATAACATTGCCGGCCAACGAAAACGGAAATACGGTCAGCTACTATAAAATCGAAGCCTATCTTACTACCGACACAGGCAACGAATATCAGGCGGCTATGCTGAAAGCCGATTTTAGTTGGTACGTCAAGGCCGAAGATCAAAAAAATCTGGTTCCTAAGACCGGAGATATAATCGGAGAGGCCCTTGCAATAACTTTAGCAGTATCGGCCGCCGCTCTGCTGGCCCTCGTAATAATCAAGCGAAAGAAAGAAGCGGACAGAGGACTTAATCCTCTGGGTATAAACATAGGAATAATCATAATCCTGACGGGGATGCTGACGGTGACTACATACGCCTTGTTTTCATCGATGGCTACGGTTCAGGACAACAAGTTTGAGACCGGCATAGTCAAACTCAATCTGAATGACGGAAAGCCTGTCATAGCAGAGGAAGAGTACATGTTTGAGCCGGGAATGAAAGTCGTCAAGACATTCTTTGTAGAGAATCAAGGCTCCGCAGACGCCTACTGCAATTTGTACTTTAAAAATGTAGAAGGAGACCTGTCGGAAGTGATGGAAATTACCGTAGAAGACGAGGAAGGCCTTGTATATCAAGGAACTGCCGCCGGATTTGCTGCAAGGTCGCAGCAGAACAGGAACTTCATTCTCGAGGCAGGAGAGCGAGCCGAAATGACCATAATGTTCTATTTCCCTGAGGAAGCGGGAAACGCCTACCAAGACAAAGAGCTTCAATTCGATTTGGCGGCGATAGCCACTCAGGTGAGAAATAATCCGGATAAGGAGTATTGATGTGAGAAGCGAACGCGAAAACGAAGGATTGAAAACAGCGAAGAATATAATCGTCTGGATTGTGGCCATATTTGCCATAGGTATGATGATTTTCACCATAATATCGGTGACTACATTCGATAGAGCCGACAGAAAACTGTTCGGATACAGCACATTTATAGTAATGTCAGACTCTATGAGCGCCACCGACTTCGACGCGGGAGACTTGGTGCTGATAAAAGAAACTGACCCGTCAACGCTGAAGGTCGGAGATATCATAGCGTTTCAGTCGCCGGACGAGGCCAACTACGGCGAAATCGTCACCCATAAAATAAGGGAGCTGACGACTGACGAATCGGGGCAGCCCGGATTTATAACTTACGGTACGACTACGGATTCCAACGACAGCGGAATTGTTACATACAATCTGATTATCGGACAATACAAAGGCCATGTGGCCAATGTAGGCACTTTCTTCATGTTTCTGAAGACCGTGCCGGGATACTTCATATGTATATTTACCCCTTTCCTGCTGCTAATACTTATTCAAGCCGGAAACAGCATAAAGCTGTTCCGAAAGTACAAATGGGAGCAGATGCAAGAAATTAAAGCTGAACGAGAGAAGCTTGAGAAAGAACGGGAAGAATCCAAGGTAATGATGGAGGAACTCATGCACATGCATGAGGCAATGAAAGAGATAAGCGAAAAAGAGGAGGAGAGAAATGAACAAGAGAAGCAGCACTAAAAAAGCCTTGACTGCCAGCATTATGTCCATGGCCCTGTGCACGGTACTGCTGATAGGAGCTACCTTCGCATGGTTTACAGACAGCGTGAATAGCGGGACCAATAAGATTCAGGCAGGAAATCTTGATGTAGCGTTTGAGTACAGCAAAGATGGAGGCACAAATTGGACCGAGGTGACAAAAGACACTGACGATTTATTTGGAAAGGATACTCTGTGGGAGCCGGGCCATGTGGAATATGTGAACCTCAAGGTCTCAAACTTAGGCTCTCTGGCGCTTAAGTATCAGCTGGGAATAAGAGCAGCTAATGAAACTACAGGAACAAACATCAATGATGTCGAATTCAAACTTTCAGATTATATAAAATTTGCAATAGTTGACGGAACAAAAACATATTCGGCGAATGATACAGGAAGAAAACAAGCAGTAGCAGACGCCACCGCCACCGGTTCTTTCAATATATCCTCTGGATATAAGTCTGAGAATACGCTGCTTCCTAAAAAAGATGGAGCAACCGATGATTGGACAATAGTAACTTTAATTGCATATATGCCTGAACAAGTCGGAAATGAAGCGAATTACAAAGAGGGAACTCAGGCTCCTGCCATCGACCTTGGTGTAGAACTCACAGCCACACAGGTTCCACACGAATCCGACAGTTTCGGAACGGATTATGATGAGAAAGCGTTTGCTGATGTAAGCACGCCCGATGAACTATCCGAGGCAGCGGCAAAAGGAGGACTCATAAAACTTTCTTCTGATATAACGCTGACCGACCAAAGTCTTGAATTTGCAAAGGACGCCGTTCTTGATATGAATGGGCAGACCCTCATCGTAAATGGTGGAGAGGGTTCAGTAAAATCCCAGAAAGGGACAACGCTGGTAGTAAAAGGCAACGGAACGCTTAAGGGCGCATTATATGCAGACGGAAAATGGGGAACAGGTTCAAATATTATAGTTAATGCGAACGATGGATTCACAGTACAGTCCTCTTCTGACAATGGTTGGGCGGTATACGGAGTTTCCGGTAGTTCCATCGAAATAAACGGCGGTACATATAACACCGCGGCAAATAAAGAAACCGTAGGAACAATTTATACGCTGGGAAATTCTTTGACGGTAAGAAATGCGACAATCAATGTTGGACCGGATTCAGTGATGAACGCATATGGTATTTATTCCAATGCAAAAGAAAACTTTATTGAAAATGTTACGGTAAATGCAAAGTACAGCATAGCTGTAAATTTAAATAATTCATTAGGAAGAACAACCATCAATGGCGGAAAATTTGTTACCGAGAACAAAGCGGAGGGCTGGAACCCAAATCCTACGATAAGATACCAAGGAGAATTAAGCATATCAGAGGCTTTAATAACTCGTGTAGGAGTGGGAATTCAGTGTGCAACTCTTAATACGACAGAAGTAACAGGGCTTACTATGGAAGGCTGTCAGTTCACTATTGTCAATGGTGGAGAAGAGTACGCTGATACTGCTCATAAATAGATGAGGGTCATATGTATTGAGTTATAAAAGGAGGAGAGAAAATGAACAATAATGACACCAAAAAATCGCTCAGAAGCAGCGTAGCCGTGTTATTTCTGTGCATAGTACTGCTGATAGGAGCCACTTTTGCGTGGTTCACAGACAGCGTGAATAGTGGGACCAACGTGATTAAGGCGGGAAACCTGAAAATCAGCGCAACCTATCAGAATACTGCGGAAACCGGTGCAACCTATAACATTCCGGGGTTCACACGCAATGGAGGCAATGTAATCTTCGGCGACACTAAAGTCGATATCAATGAAAATAATTCGATAATATCCGAAGATCTCTGGGAGCCGGGCGCAGTGGGAGCTAAGCTGATTACCGTTAAAAACGACGGCAGCCTGGCTGCCAAAATCAAGCTTGATTTTACGACGGCGGACAGCGGATTACAAAACGCTCTTTGGTTTGATTTTATTCAGGTGGGAGCAGACAATGCAGTGACGGGAGCATTTACCAAAAGAGAAATGAGCACTCTATCTACATTTGCAAAAAACCTCGAACTGCCGCTGATGCCTAAAGGAACCGACGGCGACAGCATTTCCTTTATCATGCTTTACGGAATGAAGGAAGACGCCGGCAACGAATACATGAACGCCGGATTTGAGGCCGATGTTACCATCTTGGCAACCCAATATACATATGAAGAAGACTCCTTCGGAACTGATTATGATGCGAACGCCGAATATGTTAATCATGTTGTGAGCGACGGCACAGAGTTAAGCAACGCCATCTCCGAGGCAAAGGAAAACGACGTCATTAAGTTGGGGAACAACATTTCGCTCAGTAGCGAGCTGAATTTGAACAAAGCCGTTACTCTGGACTTGGGAGGAAACACTATAGAAGGCAGATTAAAAATAACTGCTCCTGCAGGTACCGGACCGGTAGTAGTGAAAAACGGCACCCTTAAATACACGGGAACCGGCAGCGCAGTCTCCGTATTTGCAGGAAGCGGATATGCGCAGGAGCAAATTTTTGAGAATATGACTATCGAGGCTCCTAATGTAAGCAGCAATTATGCTTTTAGAATGTACAGCGCTGCGGAGGGCAGCGACATCACCATCCGCAATTGCACGATAACATCAGGAAGCGGCGGACTTACTTTACAGGCGTCGGCCAATTACACTCTCGACAAACTTACAGTAAAAGCCGGTGATGGCGTGGCTATTTATGCCGGCAGCGGAAGCGGAGTCTATACCATGTCTGACTCGAAACTGTTCAATAACAGCGCCACAAAAGCGGCAATTGATATTACGGGCACCATGGGTTTGACAAATTGCACAGTGGAGAACGCTGCGGAAAACGGAAAAGCGATTAAATTAGTTAAAATGGGAGTAAGCAACACCATTTCCGGCGACGACACCGTTATTAAAGGAAAACTGGATATCGCTTCCAATGTAACGCTCAAAATCTCCGGCGGTATTTTCTCAATCCAACCGGCGGACAAGTATATCGCAGATGGTATGCAGGCATCACTGCAGTCAGACGGCACTTACAAAGTGGTGAGCCAATAACCAAAGGAGGCTATCGATATGACAAACAATAAAAGCACTAAGCGGGCGCTTTCTGCCAGCATTATGTCCATGATCCTGTGCATAGTTCTGCTGATAGGAGCCACTTTTGCGTGGTTCACAGACAGCGTTTCCAGCGGGACTAACGTGATTAAGGCGGGCAATCTGGATGTAAAGCTCGAGTACAGCAAAGACGGCACAAATTGGACTAATGCCGACGGCGCAACAGACTTGTTCGACAGCTCTGCAAAATGGGAGCCGGGACATGTGGAAGTGGTATACCTTAAGGTAAGCAATGCCGGTGATTTGGCGTTAAAGTACAAACTTGGTGTAAACGTACTTAACACGGTTATTGGCAAGACGGCAGACGGTAAGGACATAGACCTTTCTGAGTTCTTGAAGTTTGGAATCGCAGAACCGAATACTGCGTATGCAGATCGCCCGACAGCTTTGGCAGCAGTCACAGACAGCGCAGCTTCTGTATCACAGGGCTATACCTCTGAAGAGAAGACATTGACCGCAGGTGCAAGCAGCAATATGATCGCCATGGTCGTGTATATGCCTGAAGATGTAAGCAATGACGCAAACCATAACGGTACGGATGTTCCGTCCATAGAGATGGGAGTAAAGCTTGCAGCAACTCAAGATACAGTTGAATCCGACAGCTTCGGCAATGATTATGACCAAAACGCATCGTTTCCTGCAACTTCAGATGCGGAAGCCATAGAACAGGGATTTTCGGCAAGAATTGGAAAAGAATATTACAAAAATGTGTCTGATGCAATAGCAGACGTAGAAAACAACGATACCATCACACTCATAACAGATATCGAAGAATCCATAACGGTACCGGAGGGAAGGACCGTTTCCCTCGACTTGGGAGGACACACCCTGACGGCCGGCGATGAAAACAGCCCAACTATTACCAACAACGGCAATATCACAAGTCTGACCAACGGAACGATTAAGGCGACCTTAAAAGGAGCGTATACGGGAGCAAATAAGGACTCGGGCGCTGTATATAATACAGGAAAAATTGACACTGTAAATGTCGATGTGCAGGCTGATCAGGGAGCCGCCTTGCGTAATGATGGCACTATAGGCGAGATAGTCGGAGGTTCTTATATGGGACATCCCGACAAGTACAATGGCGGAGATGCAATAGACACTAAAGGCTTATTAAACGAAGGAACAATCGGTCTCATTTCCGCAGGACATTTTCAGGGAGCAAAGTACGCCGTCAAAAACAGTGGCGCTATTAAAAGCATAACTGGAGGAACCTTCGATTCTCCGTATATTGATGAGAGCGGATATTGCAATGTGACCAGTGTGAATGGACTGGATGAAGTTTGGTTTGGCAATGCTCCGACCTCTATCTCCGGCGGCACTTGGTACTGCCTTGACACTAATGCTACGCTGAAACCTGCAATTGGTAGCACCTTTACTTATTCAAAAGGCGACCTATGTCAGATGACCAGCAAAAAGATTTATTCTAACGGCAAGTGGGTCTCTTCGGAACAAGGCGCTGAATATTACTATTATACAGTAACTCCTAAATAGCCTCTGTCACTGAGTTGGTACTTATAGAGGAAAAACATTCCGTTCCCTTTCATCAGGGAACGGAGATCAAAGGGCATAAGCCTTGACCGCCTTGTGCCTTTTGATTTCCGCAAGGAATATTCATCATTGTCGCGAGAGGATGTGACGAAATTGAAAAAATATTTTTATGACAAAAAAAGACAGGAGGGCAGCGGCGAACAAGATATACTCAGCCTGCTCCTGCCGTCTTTTATAGGTATATTGCTGTGCCTCATATGTCTCACGGGAATGACATGGGCATGGTTTACATCCGCCATAACGACAACCTCCACCATCAGCGGAGCCAGTTTTAACATAGAGGTGGAGATTAAAGAAACCGATACAAGTGGCGCAATTGAGGGAACGAACGGATCGTATGCACTGGAGGCCAACAAGGACTACACCGTCACGATTAAGAAAGCCGCATCTTCGACTGCTTCCGGATATGGCCTAATCACGATTGGAACTGCCTGCTATTATACGGATAAAATAGATACAAGTGAATATAAATTTCAAATAGAAACCGGCGCTACGGATGTGACGGCCACCTTCACACCGGCATGGGGGACGCCGGATTCATCGGCAGGGGAAAAAATAATCAGCGGAGGCTCTGTTATGTTGGGAAACACTATCGGCCAATTCGCCGTTACAACGCCTGACGATAAGACACCGGAAGGACAAAAAGATGTCAAGAAGGACGAAGCGGCGGCGCCTCCGACAGATATATCCGAAGCTTCTAAAGCTGAAGACTCCGATGTATCTTTATCAACGCAAAACATGTAAAGCACAATCAATGACACCGCAAACTTACAGTTATTGTAAAATGTTGCTGAATTTCATATTTACTAAGAAACTGCCAACAAATTTCGCGTATTTTGTTGGCAGTTTTAAAAATTTTAGCATTTCTGCCAACAATGACCGGAAAAAGGCCGTTTCTACGCCGATATTTTTACACATTTTGTAATTTCTGTTGGCAGTTTGAGCAAAATCAAAGGAACTGCCAACATGTAATTGGATTTTTCTAAAAACATCCGCCAGATAGACGCTGGGCCAACGCAAAACAGAGAGGTTAATCATATTGAAAAGAATTTAACAAATAAACTTGACAATGCCGTAATTTAATATATAATATAATTAGAATAAGGATATGCAGTTTCATGTTGAGAACGGAAGTGTTTTATGAACGGGATCAGGCAGCACGACATGAGAGACATTCGATCCGGCCAAGAGCAATCGCAGATATAAAATCTGCGATTTTGAGAAGCTCTTTGCCGGATTTTTTGTTAACGGAATATTTGAAATTTTCACGTTTCTATACTAAAAAACTTATGAAAGTGACTCCTTGAGTTATGAACAGAAAAATATCCATACTCGTAATTTTAATAATTGTGTTTTTAACCGGCTGTAACAGTGGGGGAACAGAAGCAAACCTTGCCGCCATCGATATACCGTTGCCATATCAAGAGGGTTATGTCCAGGATATGAAAATAACTGAGGACGGTAATCTAACTCTTGCCATGTACGAAACAATGAACGGCGAAAAAAAAGCAAAAGCGACAGTGTGGCAGACAAGCAATGACGGTGAAAACTGGGAGCAGTTATATGAAGAGTACTTTGAACCAAACAATCCTAACAAAGAAACTGTAGAAATATTGATGTATTTTGCAGGAGACGGCTTAATTATTACAAAACACGATTATATCGGAGATAGCTTGGAAGTCACTTCTGAAGAAGCATATTATATCGACGAGTTTAATAATGGGAGCAGAAAGCTTTCCGCTTCAAACTCTATCAAAGACTTCGGAGGACGGCTTATATATAATAATAACGGTATATATATAAATATATACAATGAAGAAGACGGACAACAAATCGTGCGCTTAGATCCTGACAAAGAAACTTTAACAGACACAGGAATTGTTGGTAAAGATGAATACGAGTATGTATATTATATGAGTTCCGGCGGAGACCGTATCTATTGCATCTGTTCTGTGGCATATGAGGGTACAAAAGAGGAAAAAGAGGGGACGGTTCCTGTCGATACATCAAAATATATAAAGGGTCGAATATACGATACAGCCACAGGAGAAATAAGTGAATCAGAGCTTCTTAATAAAGCGGCTGTCTTATTTTATGAAAAATGGAAGGGTGAAAACCAATATTCCTATACTTATATGCCTGTGTTTTGTTCCAATATAAGTTCTGAGGAAGAGTCGTATTTATTAGCTCATAATGACGGTGTCTACATGATTGATAGTGATGAGACAAAGCTTCTTTATAAAGACAAAAATTGGAAGGGCAGCAGCAATCAAATTTCGGATATTTTAATGAACCTCGACGGCGATATATATGTACATGTTTATCTTGATAATTATGCTGATGCCCAGTTGATTAAAATATCAGAGGGAACTCACTCATGAATATAAAGAAGCGATACAAAGTAAATATGGCAGCACTCATTTTCTTAATGCTTCTTTTACTGGCAACAGCAGGATGTGCCGGTAAGACGGAGGCAGATAAGATACATGAAATAAGCCTTCCCAATGAAGATATTGTGGTAATGCAGATGAAATTCGATGAAAAGCAAAGGCTTTTGATAGCCGGCTTTGAAAGAAACGAAGACAACTCAGCAGTCACGGCATCTGTTTGGAGGACAGATGATCAGGGGGAATCATGGGAATCTCTCTATGAAAAGACATTCCACTCTGAAAAACCCGGAGAGACTTTAGTAGAGACGGAGGTGTATTTTACCGACGATGGTTTGCTGATGAGCGAAGTAACTTTTACCTTGGAAAATATCTCTGATATGTCCAGAAAGATGTATTATGTAAAAAGTTTTGAAACGGGAGATGCTGAGGAGATATTAACCTCAATAAATGTTAATTCTTTAAGCGATATTAAATTTATCTCAGAAGAAGCAGTATATGCGCTTGACTATAGAAGCAGAGATTTTCTGAAAATAAATATTTTGACAGAAGAGATAGAAAAGATTGAGCTGCCGCAAATTAAAAGCATAATATATAATTTTTATAACGACACCTGCGTACATTTTGCATATTATATCGAAGAAGAATATTTGAACGAACAAGAACTTCAAACCGAAAACATAGATTCCGATGACGCAAAAGAAATTTATGAAAATTATACAGCGGGAATCAGATACGATCTTCAAAAAGAGCAGGTAGTTAACGCTCCTGTGATGAAAGATTTTGGCACATATATGTTCATAAAAAATGATGAGACAGACTATGAACAGAGTATATCTTTGGCTGCGGCTCCGGAAGAAGATAAGTATTACTTCTTATATGATGAAGGCCTTTTTGCATTTGATGAAAACGGAGAAAGTCTGCTCTATAAAGATAATCAATGGAAAAAAAGATATAGTGAGTTGGATATTCTGTACATAGATGATAACGATGTATATATACAAGCTTTTGAAAAGAAGGGGGATTACCGTAACCATCTTTTTAAAATAAGTATAGCGTAAGGAGACGGCCGATGACTACCGATAAGACGGCAAAATATTTCATAGCGGCAAGCCTCATAGGCACAGGAATTTTCCTGCTGCTTCCGTATGCTTACGTCGTCGTAAACTCCTTTATAAAGACGGGAAGCGGCAGTTTCGCAGGCCTTGACAATTATGAGGCCGTCCTTGGCAGCGAGGCTTTTATGACCGCTATGGGCAACACGGCGCTCTTTATGGCAGTCAGTGTGCCGGTCATTCTTGCATTGTCGCTCCTGATTTCAGTATACATCTATGAGAATCCGCGTCTGGCAGGATGTCTCAAAACAAGCTTTCTGATTCCAATGGCCATACCTGTCACTTCCGTAGTCCTGATGTGGCGGTTTTTGTTCGACGATAACGGCATAATAAACGGCGTTCTAAATGCCTGCGGCATGGATACGGTAAACTGGATGAATACCGGAGCGGCTTTCTGGATATTGGTTCTCAGCTACGTCTGGAAGAATCTGGGGTACAACATAATTCTGTGGCTGGCGGCGCTTTCGGCCATCGACCCGGCTATAGGCGAGGCGGCCAGAATAGACGGAGCCGGCGGCTGGCAGCGGCTGACGAGAGTAACCTTACCTGCCGCCAAAAACGGAGCTTTCGTCATAATCGTGCTGGCTGCGCTCAGCTCTTTCAAGGTGTTCAGAGAAGCGTATCTGGTGGCCGGAGAATATCCTCACGACAGTATTTACATGGTGCAGCACATATTCAATAACTGGTTCAGAAACCTCGAAATAGACAAGCTGGCGGCGGGAGCCGTGATAAATTCACTGATTCTTATCGTCCTCGTGCTGCTTCTGCAAAGGTTCTGGGAAAGGCGGGGTGACGACAGATGAAGAAAATCCTATTCACTCTGCTGGCGGTTTTAGGTTTTGCCGTATGTTATCCGGCGCTGTTTATACTGATAGGTTCGCTGATGGGAGAGGGAGAGCTTCAGAGCAATCTTTCGGCCATAATGAACGACCAGGCCGGCGGCTATGCCCGGTGGGCGCTTCTGCCGGAAGACCCGACGTGGGAAAGCTACAAAGCTCTGTTTCTGTATGAGCCGGGATTTTTTGTGCTGTTCTGGAATTCTATCAAGATATGTGCCGGAGTTCTCGCCGGACACGCAATATTCGCAGTACCCTGCGCCTACGGCTTTGCCATGTACGAATTCAAGTTCAAAAAAACCTTATTTACAATATATATTATCTTCATGATGATGCCGTTTCAGGTGCTGATGCTGCCCGAATATATGGTACTTAAAAATCTCGGACTCATAAACACGCTGTGGGCTGTCATACTGCCGGGAGCATTTTCGACCTTTCCGGTGTTCATAATGTATAACTTCTTCAGGGGAATTCCGAAGTCTGTAATCGAAGCCGCAAGAATGGACGGGGCGAGTGAATTCGTCGTATTTCTGAAAATAGGAGTACCTGCTGGGGCCTCCGGCATAGCAGCTTCCATGATCTTGCAGTTTTTAGAGTATTGGAATGCAGTGGAGCAGCCCATGATTTTTCTTGCTAAAGAAGAAACATGGCCCCTATCACTGTATCTTCCGTCTGCCGGCATGGAAAGCCTGTCTGTATCTCTGGCGGCTGCGTTCATATCGCTGGCGCCGTCGCTGCTGATATTTAGGCTGGGTCAGGACTCACTGGAGGCAGGAATTTCAGCCACCACTTTCAAGAGATAGGAGGAATCGTCATGGAAAAGAAAATACTCACCGCCGTAACGATTGTCTTCTTCATCGTGATGCTGGCCTTTACATTTATATCCCGTAAGACCGCAATTGAGCTTCTTCCTCGGGTGGAAGCCGTCTATGCAGAGGACGGCGTTACCTTTCCGGCGACTGCCGTCTACACGGATCAGTGGGGCAACAGCTGCGTATATGCGATTGTAGAAGAAAAAAGCATATTGGGCACGGTAGAGGCCGCCCACAAAATCAATGTAGAGATACTAAAAGAACAGGGAGAAGAAATAACCTGCGAGGGGGCCGAGAGCATGTCTCATCTGCCTTATATAAAAGATGCGTCTGTCGGCATAAGCGACGGAGACAGGGTAAGGAGGGCAGACTGATGGCAGAGCTTAAAATATTGAATCTGAAAAAAGAATACGAAAAGGGTAAAACAGCGGTAGATGATTTTACTCTTACTATACGGGACGGAGAGCTGGCGGTCATAGTAGGGCCTTCGGGCTGCGGAAAGTCTACCACTCTGAGAATGATAGCCGGGCTGGTGCCGGCGACTTCCGGTCGGATAATACTGGACGGCAGAGATATAAGCGAGGTAAGCACGAGAGATCGGGACATTGCGATGGTCTTTCAAAACTACGCACTATATGAGAACATGACCGTCTTCGGGAACATCGCCTTTCCTCTTAAAATCCGCAAGGAAGAAAAGGAAAAGATAATAGAAAAGGTAACTGGTATATCCAAAATACTCAAAATAGGGGATTTACTGGACAGGCGACCTAAGACACTTTCGGGAGGCGAAAAGCAGCGTGTCGCCATGGGGAGAGCCCTCGTGAGAAGCCCTAAGCTATTCCTGATGGACGAACCCCTTTCCAATCTGGACGCTCGCCTCAAGACGGAGCTGAGGGAAGAAATAAAGAGGATACAGAGAGAACTAAGAACGACTACGATTTATGTAACCCACGATCAGGAAGAGGCCATGAGTATCGCCGACACGATAATTGTCATGGACGGCGGCAGAATAAGGCAGACAGGAACGCCGACAGAGATATATGAGAATCCTGTAGATCCGTTGGTGGCAGGCTTCTTCGGACAGCCGGCCATGAACATCTGGAGGGAGCCCGGACGGATTCTGGGCATAAGGCCTGAGGACGTCATAATTTCAGATTGTGAAGAAGATGGCGTTTTGGGAACAGTGACGGAACAGTATTACGGCGGCGACCGCTGGGTAATAAAGGTTGAGACGGAGAAAACGATGATGACTGCCTTTAACCCGGCGCCGGTACAGAAAGGCAGCCGGCTTCGGCTCAAATTACCCGAAGGGAAGCTTCACAAGTGGGAGGTGTAACAGCATGAAAAAAATACTCGCGATGCTCATGACATTCATTCTTATTATGGGACTTGCAGGCTGCGGCTCGGATGGCTCTGAAGCCGGAGAATTGACCAAAGCAGCGTCGGAAATAAAGCTACCGGAAGCAATCGACTACATTACCGACATGAAAGTGGATGAGAACGGCTGTATCACGTTGGCGGCTTATGAGAGAAAGGGAGATTTTAATGGCATAATCAGCATTTCAAAAACTGAGAATGACGGAGAGTCGTGGGAGACTCTGTACCAACGAGAAGTCTCGATTGAAGAAAGAGAAAATCACTTTGCTGAAGCATATCTGTACTTGGGAGATTCGGGAAGCTACTTTGAAGTAGGCGACTGGGACACTGAAGACTTGAGAAATTCTCTCAAAAAGCGTTATTATCTGAGAGACTTTGATAGCGAACCCTTGGAGTTCGATTTCAGCTGGACGGATTTTAGTATAGACGATGTAAATTACATAGACTTTGAAAATTCTTACGGTATGAAGCTTTGGGGCGATTATGGAGAAAAAACCGAACTCTACCGCATGAATATAAAAGACAGACAAATTGAGCAGGTACAGCTGCCCGAGGTCACAGGACCTGATTACATGGATCATGACGGCAGATATGTATACGTGATGTATTATCCGGAAATTGAGGAAGAAGCCGCCACTTTTTCAGCCGGACTAAAGCTGATAGAAAAAGAAATAAAGGAGAACGGACACTGCATAAGATACGACATGAAAGAGAATAAAGTTCATCAATCGGAGATTCTCGACGTGCTGGCAAAAAAGGCGATGCTCTGGAACAGCGTCGAGAGCAATGACGACCAAAACTATTCAATGTATGCAGCAGACACCTACTCTGAAGAAGAGAGATATTACATCCTTAATGATTCCGGACTTTGGCGGATAGATAAAAATGGCGAGACTTTAATCTATAAAGAAGAAAATTGGCTGAAAGAAATATATTATTTGAATTATCTTACAGTAGAAAACGGAACCGTATATTTTACAGCTGCACCGGAGGACGGTGAAACGAAGCTTCTCAAAATCACCGACAACCAGTAATAGAAGGGGGGCAAAGACTATGAAAAAAATACTCGCGTTGCTCATGACGTTCATTCTTATTATAGGCCTGGCAGGCTGCGGTTCCGCAGGGATGGGCGGCAATGATGAAACAGAGCTGGACGTATTTATGATGAATCCCGATATGTATATGGAGAGCTTCTTATCTTCTTACAGCGGAGAAGACGGCCGCGTCACCACTAATGTTGAGATGGGAATGACTAATCCTGACATGGAGGTCGGTGATGTGCTTAAACTTTTGAACACACGGCTCATGAACGACGATGGCCCTGACATCATAGTAATGGACGACATAAATGCCGACGGATATATAGAGTCGGGACAGCTGACAGACCTAAGCGGCATAATAAGCGAAAGCGAAGACCTTATAAAGCCTCTGACGGAGCAGGACAATGAGATGTATTACGTTCCTCTTTCTTTCGACGTAATAGCAGACTCGAAACGTACCGGCACGTCGGTGAGTTTTGAAGATATGGAGAAGTATATATCTTCCTTGAAAGCCTCCGGCTTTAAGTCGGGAAACTTTGAAAACACCGTGGTTCTCTGGTATAAGACCGAAATAGAACCGATAATAAGAGAGAAAAATAATCTGAGCAGAGAGGAACTCGCAGGGTTTTATGAAAAAGTCAAAGAGCTGATGAGCGTGACGGAATGGTACGGAAGAACTCCCGCAAGAGCTTCGTTGTATCCGGGAACTTTTATGGTGAATCCTCTCAACGAATATTGGGATATATATGGCGATAAGATTGGCGCGGCAAGAAGCTATATAACAGGAATAAGTGATTTTCAGCAGCTGTATCACGCCAAAAACGAAGGAAAGCTGGAGTTCAGCTATGGCAAAGCCGGCGGCAGAACTGCGTATATCCCTACCTGCATAATCGCAGTAAACAACAGCAGCAAGAACAAAGAAGCCGCCCTTGAAATGGTGAAATACATGTTATCTGAGGAAGGGCAGAGGGATGTAGCACAAAACGGCGGTTATCTGCCTGTCAACGAAAAAGTTCTAAGAGACGAGCTTGAAAACTGGGGCGAAGTGAACGCCAACATAAACGGCGTGGGAGCTATTCTGAAGCCTTTGGCGGAAACAGAGATAGACGAGATCATGAAAGCGATAGAAAATCTGGAGTACGAGATCTACAGCGACTCTTATCTGATGGAGATAATCCTTACAGGGGCGGCGGACTACGGTAACGGCGACGAGACCCTTGATTCTGCCGTAGAAAAGGCCATGAACAAGCTGAATATCTACCTGACGGAATAGAATAAGGGGACGTGAGCATGTCATCATGCTGTATTTATATTGCTGCTTTTGCTGATTATACAGCATCTTTAGGCAGAATATGCCATAATCAGGCCGTGCAAAGGGCTCATGCTGTAAAAATTGAATTATAGCACGGATTTTACAACAAGTTTCTCAAAAACGGTTGTAAAATCCGTTGTTTTTTTCGGAAAATACAACATGGGCAATATTGAGGCTGACTTTTGACTGCAAATGCTGTATTTTCCGGCCGTCAAGTTGCTGTATTACAGCATGGGGAGATTCTGTGCGGCAAGACGGCTGAGGTATAATCGGCTGGAGAAGCAGTGGTACAGTTCGAATTTCGACACGGCAGCCACACCTTGAACAGATTTTGTGCAAACAAATCATTAAATTTCCAAAAAAATTGTAAATAAACACAAAAAACCTATTGACATTCTTCTCTGCGGACGTTAATATAAATGTATACAAAATCGAAGGAGAAGAATATCAGCGATGATGAACGTCATTATTATACTCGGTCTAGAACTAATCGTCTCAAATAGAATAATTAAAAACTGATATTCTGCCTTGGAACCGAGTAAGCAAACTTTTATATGATGTTAGACTGACCTTGCTTCTAATTTTAGGTAGGAGCAGGGTCTTTTTAATACATGAGAAATATCTCATCCGTACTTACAAAAAAGAAAGGAATCTTTGAAATGACAACAGAAATAAGCAGTAAAGCAGGTATGAAGAACCATACGAAATACAGCATAGGTTACTTTATGCCGCCGGCAGAATCCACCGAGTGGGTGAAGAAAGATCACATCGACAAAGCTCCTATATGGTGCAGCGTAGACCTTAGAGATGGAAACCAGGCCTTGGTCGTTCCCATGAGCCTTACAGAAAAGCTGGATTTCTTCAAACTGCTATGCGACATCGGATTTAAGGAAATAGAAGTAGGGTTTCCTGCGGCTTCCGAGACCGAATATGAATTTCTGAGAAAACTTATAGAAGAAGATCTCATACCGGAGGACGTAACCATTCAGGTACTCACCCAGTCCAGAGAACACATAATAAATAAGACCTTTGAAGCCGTAAAGGGCGCCAAGAACGTTGTAATCCATCTCTACAATTCCACGTCGGTGGCGCAGAGGGAGCAGGTGTTTAAAAAGAGCAAGGATGAAATAAAGGCCATAGCTACCACAGGAGCAGAAATGATAGTAAAATATGCCGACGCTATGCCTGATACTCACTTTACCTTCGAGTACTCTCCGGAAAGCTTCACCGGCACAGAGATCGACTATGCTCTGGAGATATGCAACGCAGTCATAGACATATGGAAACCTCGCAAAGACAGAAAGACTATCATCAATCTTCCGGCTACAGTATCCATGTCCATGCCTCACGTGTACGCTTCTCAGATAGAGTATATGAGTAAAAACCTCAAATACAGAGAGAATGTAGTACTGTCCCTTCACCCTCATAACGACAGAGGAACTGCCGTAGCCGACTGCGAACTGGGCCTTCTGGCAGGAGGCGACAGAATAGAAGGCACTCTGTTCGGAAACGGAGAGAGAACCGGAAACGCAGATATAATCACCGTGGCTATGAACCTTTATTCTCACGGAGTAGATCCTGAGCTTGATTTCAGCGATATGCCTTATCTGGTGAAGAAATACGAGGAATTTACCGATATGAAAGTTCCTCCGAGGCAGCCGTACGGCGGAGAATTGGTCTTCGCAGCTTTCTCCGGATCTCATCAGGACGCCATCGCCAAGGGAATGCACTACAGAGAAGAGTTCGAGCCTGACAAGTGGAATGTTCCGTATATTCCTATCGATCCTCATGACATCAACAGAGTGTACGAGGCTGACGTCATAAGGATAAACAGTCAGTCGGGCAAGGGCGGCGTGGCTTATATACTGGAGACAAACTACGGCTTCCATATACCTGCCGCCATGAGAGAAGAGATCGGATACATGATGAAGCACGTTTCCGACGTGAATCACAAGGAACTTTCCGCTGAGAAGATATACGATATCTTCAGCAGCGAATATATAAACAGAACAGACAAGTATGCCCTTAAGGATGCCACTTTTAAGAGGCTTCCGCAGTCTGAAAGCCTGGGAGACAACGGCATAGAGGCCGATGTGGAGGCCGTGATAGACGGCAAGACTTATCAGCTCACGGGAACAGGAAACGGCCGTATGGACGCCATAATGAACGCCCTGAGAAAAGGCCCAAACAAGATAGACTGCGAGTTCGTGACTTATGAGGAGCACGCTCTTGAATCAGAGTCCAACGCAAGAGCCGCCGCTTACGTAGCCATGAAAGACAAGAGCGGCAGCGTTTACTGGGGCGTCGGAGTCCACAACGACATCATATATGCGTCCCTTAACGCACTGATGTCAGCTATCAACAGAGCATTTACAAAGAGGTGATTATATGAGTATGACAATGACGCAAAAGATACTGGCCGATCACGCCGGTCTCAAAGAGGTAAAGGCCGGTCAGCTTATAGAGGCCAGACTGGACATGGTGCTGGGAAACGACATAACTTCGCCTGTAGCTATCAATGAATTTGAAAAGGCAGGGTTTGAAGACGTCTTCGATAAATCCAAAATTTCACTGGTGATGGATCACTTTACGCCTAACAAGGATATCAAAGCGGCTCAGCAGTGCAAGCAGACAAGAACCTTTGCCAGAAAGTTCGACATCGATAACTTTTTCGACGTCGGCAACATGGGCGTTGAACACGCTCTGCTTCCGGAGATGGGGCTGGTGGCATCGGGAGAATGTATAATAGGAGCAGACTCCCATACGTGTACCTACGGAGCTTTAGGAGCTTTTTCCACAGGAGTGGGAAGCACCGATATGGCGGCCGGCATGGCTACCGGCAAAGCGTGGTTCAAAGTCCCGTCAGCTATCAAAGTAGAGCTGAAAGGAAAGCCGGGCAAGTACGTGTCGGGAAAAGACGTGATACTTCACCTGATTGGAAAGATAGGCGTCGATGGAGCTTTATACAAGTCACTTGAATTCATGGGAGAAGGGCTGGCTTACCTGTCCATGGACGACAGACTCTGCATTTCCAACATGGCCATAGAAGCCGGAGCTAAGAATGGCATATTCATGGTCGACGATACTACGAGAGAATACATGAAGGGCAGGGTAGACAGAGAATACAAGGTCTTTGAACCGGACAGCGACGCCCAATACGACGAGACTATAACGATAGACCTTTCGTCCCTCAAGCCTACGGTGGCTTTCCCTCATCTTCCTGAAAACACCAAGACCATAGATCAGGTGGGAGAGGTCAAGATAGATCAGGTAGTGATCGGCTCCTGCACCAACGGCCGCCTGGAAGACATGAAAGCTGCGGCGGAAATCCTCAAAGGCAAGAAGATAGCCAAGGACGTCAGATGCATAGTGATACCTGCCACTCAGACCATATACAAGGAATGTATCAAGAGAGGATACATGGATATCTTCATCGACGCAGGCTGCGCAGTGTCCACTCCAACCTGCGGACCGTGCCTCGGAGGATACATGGGAATCCTGGCAGAGCACGAAAGATGCGTGGCCACCACCAACAGAAACTTCATAGGCAGAATGGGACACAACCTTTCGGAAGTGTATCTGGCCAATCCGTCGGTAGCGGCAGCTTCGGCCGTAACAGGAAAGATAACCGACCCAGAGGAGGTAATGTAGATATGAAAGCTCAAGGAACAGTCTTTAAATACGGAGACAACATAGATACCGATATAATAATCCCCGCCAGATATCTTAATACCAGCGACAGCAGAGAACTGGCCGCCCACTGCATGGAACCTGTGGACGAAGACTTCTTTAAAAATGTCAAAGAAGGTGATATAATGGTAGGCGGATTCAACTTCGGGTGCGGTTCCTCCAGAGAACATGCGCCTATTGCCATAAAGGAGTGCGGCGTCTCATGCGTCATAGCAAAATCTTTTGCCAGAATATTCTACCGCAACGCCATAAACATTGGTCTTGCTATAATGGAATGTCCTGAGGCGGCTGACGACATAGAAGCCGGAGATAAAGTTTGTGTGGATTTTGAAACGGGAATCATACAGAACATGACTAAAAACAGGGAATATAAGGCTATGCCTTTCCCTGAATTTATAGACAACATAATTAAAAAGGGCGGACTGCTCAATTCCATAAAATAGACCAACGAGAAAGAGAGAGTAATATGCTTACACTAAAAGCTTTTGAAGAAGCCGTCGAAGTAGTAAAAAAAGTAGCTATAGAGACAGAGCTGATATACAGCGGTTTTCTCAGCGACCAGACCGGAAATAAAGTATATCTCAAACCGGAAAACCTGCAGATAACCGGAGCGTATAAACTCAGAGGAGCTTATTATAAGATAAGCACCCTCACAGATGAAGAGAGAGCTAAAGGCCTGGTTACGGCTTCTGCCGGCAACCATGCTCAGGGAGTAGCCTATGCGGCCAAAGCTTACGGCTGCAAGGCTGTCATAGTGATGCCTACGACTACGCCTCTGATGAAGGTGGACAGGACCAAGAGTTACGGAGCAGAAGTGGTTCTTCACGGCGACGTATATGACGAGTCAGCAGCATATGCGGCTAAGCTGGCAGAAGAAAAGGGATATACATTCATACATCCTTTCGACGATCCGGCAGTAGCCACGGGGCAGGGAACTATAGCCATGGAGATAATCAAAGAACTTCCTCTGGTGGATTACATACTGGTTCCCATAGGCGGAGGCGGACTTGCCACAGGAGTCTCTACTCTGGCCAAGCTTCTCAACCCTAAGATCAAGGTCATCGGCGTAGAACCTGCAGGAGCGGCATGTCTCAAAGCCTCGCTAAAAAAAGGCAAGCCTGTAACTCTCGACAAGGTTTCCACCATAGCCGACGGCACGGCCGTCAAGACGCCGGGACAGAACATCTTTTCGTATCTGCAACAAGGTCTCGACGACGTGATAACGGTGGAGGACGACGAGCTGGTGGTGGCATTTCTCGACATGGTGGAAAACCACAAGCTGATAGTAGAGAATTCCGGACTGCTTTCGGTAGCGGCGCTCAAGCACCTGGACGTAAAGGGCAAAAAAATTGTATCTATCCTCAGCGGCGGCAACATGGATATAATAACCATGTCCTCGGTAGTTCAGTTGGGGCTCATAATGAGAGACAGAATATTTACAGTATCCACCAGATTGCCTGACAAGCCGGGCGAGCTGGTAAGGGTAGCGTCTATAATAGCGGGAGAACAGGGCAATGTGGTAAAACTGGAGCATAACCAGTTCGTCACTACCAATCGTACTGCTGCTGTAGAACTGAAGATTACTATCGAAGCGTTTGGAACCGATCATAAGAAGAGGATCTGCAAAGCTCTTGAGGACGCAGGATACAATCCTAAATTGATCAGCGTCATAATGTGAGAGCGAAAGGAGATACAAAAATGAATTATAAAATAGCCGTTATACCGGGAGACGGTATAGGCCCTGAGGTTACAGCTGAAGCCGTTAAAATTTTGGACGCGGCAGCATCTGCGTTCGGTCATAATTTTGAATACGAATATCTTCTGGCCGGCGGAGCGGCCATAGACGAGACGGGCAAATGTCTTCCCGACGAAACGGTGGAGGCCGCCAAGAACAGCGACGCTGTGCTTTTGGGAGCAGTGGGCGGCCCTAAATGGGATGGACTTCCGGGAGAAGAGCGTCCCGAAAAAGCGCTGCTGGGACTTAGAAAGGCGCTGGGACTATTTGCCAACCTGAGACCTGCCATAATGTTCGATCAGCTTAAGGACGCCTGTCCTCTCAAAGAAGAAAAAGTCCGAGGCGGGCTGGACCTTCTGGTAGTCAGAGAGCTGACGGGAGGCATATATTTCGGCGAGAGAGGCGTGAAAGATACACAAGACATGGGAAAGGCCGCTTATGATGTGGAACTCTATTCTGAAAAAGAAGTGGAGAGAGTGGCCGAAATAGCGTTTTCCATGGCCATGAAGAGGAATAAGAAAGTGACCAGCGTAGACAAAGCTAACGTGCTGGAAAGTTCCAGACTGTGGAGAAAGACAGTAGCTAAGGTAGCCGAGAAATATCCTGAAGTCACACTGGAAAACTTTTATGTGGATAATGCCGCCATGCAGCTGGTATATGATCCAAAACAGTTTGATGTGATAGTGACCAGCAACATATTCGGCGATATTCTCTCTGATGAGGCCAGCATGATAACAGGTTCCATAGGTATGCTTCCGTCGGCCAGTCTGGCAGAGGGAGCCTTCGGAATGTATGAGCCTGTACACGGCTCTGCTCCCGACATAGCAGGCACGGGAAAAGCCAATCCTATTGCGGCAATACTTTCTGCGTCTATGATGCTCAGATATACCTTTGGACTTACAAAAGAAGCCGATATGATCGAGGCGGCTGTTAAATCAGTCCTCTCAGACGATTACAGGACTCCTGACATAATGACAGAGGGAAAGAAACAAGTTGCTACTTCTGAGATGGGCAGTCTGATAGCAGATAAACTGAGGTAGAATACATGTATAGATTATTGGAAGATCTGATCATATTTTCCGAAGGAGAAGGCGCGGATATCATGGCCGAGATGGCAGATCTGTGCAGAGAAGCCGACAGCGGCTCAGAAGACTTCAGAGCCAAAGCATATAATACCGTCAGACATATCCTGAAACTTTCGTCAAAGTACGGGTTTTCGGGCAATCTGTGGCAGAGCGCAGTAGCCTTATATATAGCCTATAACGAGAATCCCTTTTCCCTTTCTGCCGAGAGAGCAGAAGAGAAAAAAGACGATATCTTTGCCAGGAGGGACTGCAGGCTTCTTGAGGAGATATTCTGCTATGATCCGGCAGTGTTAGATGAAAAACTGGGAAACGACTGTTTCTGCCTGCTGAAGAACTACAGCAGTATACAGCCCCTGTCGGACTCCGGAAGAGTAGTGGAAAGTCTCAGGAAAAAACTCTGTGATTCTCAGGACTTTTTCAAGGACATCTCGGAATTTTACATGAAAAACGGAGTAGGTACTCTGGGCCTCAATAAAGCTTTTTCCGTGGATACAGAAGGAGGAAAGGCTTCTTTTGCGCCTGTAAGAGCGCTGGCTGACATAAGGCTTTCAGACTTGATAGGATATCAGGTGCAGAAGGAGAAACTCACCGGCAACACCGAAGCATTTCTTAAGCGACGGCCGGCCAACAACGTTCTGCTCTTTGGAGACGGAGGCACCGGCAAGAGCACCAGCATAAGAGCTCTTGCCAATCAGTACTATGACGATGGCCTCAGGATCATACAAGTCTACAGACATCAGATGCAATATCTGGGCAGGATAATTTCCGCTGTAAAGGCCAGAAATTACAGATTTATCATCTACATGGACGACTTGTCCTTCGAGGACTTTGAGACGGAATACAAATATCTGAAAGCCGTAATCGAAGGCGGTCTTGAACAGAGGCCTGAAAACGTACTCATATATGCGACTTCAAATCGCAGGCATCTGATAAAAGAAACCTGGAAAGACAGGGATGACATGGAGCACATAGGAGATCTCCACAGAAGCGATTCCATAGAAGAAAAATTAAGTCTGGCGGACAGATTCGGAGTACAGATTTATTACGGTAAGCCTACCAGAGAAGAATTCCATCATATAGTAGAAGTCTTAGCTATAAAAGAAAAGGTAAAGATCGATTCCGACGTGCTTCACAGTGAAGCAAACAAATGGGAAGTGCGTCACGGCGGTGTTTCCGGAAGAAGCGCCCGTCAATTCATCGATTACATAAAGGGAACGGAGGGAATATTAAAATGAAAATGACAGGTGCGCAGCTGGTTATGAACGTACTGCTGGAACACGGCGTAGATACTGTGTTCGGCTATCCCGGAGGGACGGCGCTGTTTTTGTATGATGAACTGTATAAGTACAGCGACAGAATAAAACATGTTCTCGTAGCTCACGAACAGGGAGGAGCCCACGCAGCCGACGGCTATGCCAGAGCTACAGGAAAGACAGGCGTAGCTTTTTCCACCAGCGGACCGGGAGCGACAAATCTTGTAACAGGTATCGCCACCGCCTACATGGACAGCATACCTACGGTGTTCATAACGGCTAACGTGGGAAAACATCTGATAGGAAGGGACGCGTTCCAGGAAATCTGCATAACAGGCGTGACTTTCCCGATAACAAAGCATAATTATTTTGTAAACGATAAGGAGGATCTGGCGGACGCTCTGAGAAATGCTTTCAGGATTGCAAATGAAGGACGTAAGGGACCGGTACTGGTGGACATAACCAAGGACGTCACTGAAGCCATCGTGGATTATGAGCCGGCAAAGCCTTATCCTATCCGCAAGACGGAGACAGAAAACTGTGAAGCTAAAGCCGAGAAGTTCGCTAAATACATAAACGGAGCTCAAAAACCTGTAATACAGGTAGGAGGCGGAGTCATAGCCTCGGAAAGTTACAGAGAAGTGATGGAGCTGGCAAAAAAGGCTGATATTCCTATGGTGACCACACTGATGGGAATGGGCGCAATACCTTCATCCGATGAGAGATATTTCGGAATGATTGGAATGCACGGTTCATATGCGGCCAACAAATGTATCGCAGAGGCAGATCTTATCCTCACACTGGGCAGCAGGTTCAGCGACAGAGTAGCTCTTAAACCGGATCAGTTTGGCAAAAAAGCTAAGATTCTCCAAGTGGATATCGATAAGAGCGAAATAGGAAAGAACGTGGCTGTAGCTGACTGCATCATAGGCGACTGCAAGGATGTGCTGGAAGCATTGATACCGATGACAGAAAAAGCCGACCATAGCCAGTGGATCCAGCAGATAAAAAAGTGGAACGAAGAGAGGCCGATGACTGTAAAAGAGGCTAACGGCAAGATGAACCCACAGGAGATAATAGAGCATCTGTGCGACAATACTGATAAAGAAACCATCTTCGTTACCGACGTAGGCCAGCACCAGATGTGGGCAGCTCAGTATGTAAAACAAACTATGCCGAGAAATTTTCTGTCCAGCGGAGGCTTAGGTACCATGGGCTTCGGCTACGGAGCAGCTATAGGAGCTCAGATGGGAAATCCGGACAAGAGAGTAATCCACCTTACGGGAGACGGCTCTTTTCATATGAATCTCAATGAAGCCTGCACCGCTGTTTCCAATCAGCTTCCGATAATAACCGTGATATTCAACAACAGAGTATTGGGTATGGTATATCAGTGGCAGACAGCTTTCTACGGAGAACGCTATTCCAATACAACTCCGGAGAGAAAGACCGATTTCGTAAAGCTGATAGAGGCTTTCGGAGGCAGCGGCTTTAGGGTAAACGACATGGATGAACTGAAAGAAGCTTATGAAAAAGCTCTCAAGATCCAGGGTCCTGTGTGGATAGACTGCAATATAGCCGAATGTGATAAGGTGTTGCCGATGATTCCAAACGGCAAAACTATAGATGATATGCTGTTTGAATAGGAGGAAGAACCATGAAAAAAGAAGTAGTCAGTATCTACGTTGACAACAAAGCCAACGTATTGACGCGAGTGGTGAGCCTTTACGGAAGACGAGGGTTCAACATAGATTCCCTTACTGTCTCGGCCACCAACGATCCGGATATATCCCGGATAACCGTCACCTTTGAAGGCGACAACCTCACGTTGCACCAGATAGTGTCCCAGACGGAAAAGCTGGAGGTCGTCAGGAGCGTCAAAACTCTCGACGGCAAGAGGAGCTTTTTCAGGGAACTTTTGATGGTAAAGGTATCCGCCGGCAAGGAAATGAGAAAAGAAATAAAAGAGATTGTGGATATCTACCGAGCTAAGATCATCAGCCTTACTAAAGAGGAGATGGTCCTGGAGCTTACGGGAGCTCCGGAAAAACTGGACGCATTTTTAGATATGCTGACAGATTACAATATAACCGATATTTGCAGAACCGGTGTCACCGGTATCGAAAAATAAATAATCACATATTAAAAGGAGAATAAAAAAATGGTTAATAAGTATTATGATTCAGATTGTAACTTCGCAATGCTCGACGGAAAGACAGTGGCTATTCTGGGATTTGGAAGCCAGGGACATGCTCACGCTATGAACCTGAAAGAGAGCGGAGCCAACGTAGTAGTGGGACTCAGACCTGGTTCGGCTCACACGGCTAAGGCAGAAGCCGCAGGACTTAAAGTAGTCGGAATCGAAGAAGCCGCAGAAGCAGGCGATATCGTAATGATCCTGACTCCTGATGAATTGCAGGCCAAGATCTATAAAGAACAAGTAGAAAAGCACATGAAACCTGGCAACGTACTCGCCTTTGCTCACGGTTTTAACATTCATTTCAATCAGATAGTACCTTCAAAAGATCTGGATGTAATCATGATCGCGCCTAAGGGACCGGGACATACCGTAAGAAGCCAGTATGTAGAGGGCAAGGGTGTTCCAAGCCTCATCGCCGTATATCAGGACGCTTCCGGAAAGGCCAAGGATTACGCTCTGGCTTATGCCTGCGGAATCGGAGCCGGCAGAGCCGGAATCCTGGAAACTACTTTCAAGGAAGAAACTGAAACAGACTTGTTCGGCGAACAGGCAGTTCTCTGCGGAGGAGTATGCGAGCTGATGAAGGCAGGTTTTGATACTCTCGTAGAAGCGGGATATGAGCCTGAAATGGCATACTTTGAATGTATCCATGAGATGAAGCTCATCGTAGATCTGATCAACGAAGGCGGATTCGATAAGATGAGATATTCCATCTCCAATACTGCCGAATACGGAGACTACAGAACAGGCAAGAGAATCATAACAGAAGATACGAGAAAAGAAATGAAGAAAGTATTAGAAGAAATTCAGGACGGTACTTTCGCCAGCGAGTTCATACAGGAATTCAACGCCGGAGGCAAGGCGAGATTCTTGGCTACGAGAAAGAAAGAAGCCGCTCATCTGCTGTGTAAGACAGGTGCAGAACTGAGAAAGATGATGAGCTGGCTGAAGAAATAAGAGGCAATAGGTATGAAGACGAGAAGCAAACTTGTTACTGAAGGCGTAGAGAGAGCTCCTATGAGGAGCCTCTTCTATGCCATGGGATATACGGAAGAAGAACTTTCAAGACCTCTCGTAGCCGTAGTTTCGGCTCACAGCGAGATAGTGCCGGGACATATGCACCTGGATAAGATTACTGAGGCCGTAAAAGCCGGCGTAAGAATGGCCGGCGGAACCCCAATAATGGTTCCGGCCATCGGAGTCTGCGACGGCATAGCCATGGGACATGTAGGAATGAAATATTCTCTGGCAAGTCGCGAGCTGATAGCAGACAGCGTGGAGACCATGGTGATGGCTCACGCTTTCGACGGCATGGTGCTGGTCCCTAACTGCGACAAGATAGTTCCGGGCATGGTGATGGCCGCCTCCAGAATGGATCTTCCGGCTATCGTGTGTTCCGGAGGCCCGATGATGTCGGGTCTTGTAAACGGCACTGAAACCAGTCTATCCAAGATGTTCGAGGCTGTAGGAGCCAGAAAGGCCGGCATCATTGACGATGAAGGATTGAAAGAATATGAGCAGAACGTGTGTCCCGGATGCGGATCATGTTCCGGAATGTACACCGCCAACAGCATGAACTGTCTGTGCGAGGCCATCGGCATTGCTCTTCCCGGAAACGGAAGTATTCCGGCTGTTTCAGCTAAGAGAATAATGCTGGCTAAACATGCAGGGATGGCTGTAATGGATCTCATCGAAAAAAATATCACGGCCAGAGATATAATAAATGAAAAATCCGTGAGAAACGCCATAGCCTGCGATATGGCTCTTGGATGCTCCTCAAACAGCGTGCTTCACCTATTGGCGATAGCCCACGAGGCGGAGGTAGAGTTGGATTTGAACGTATTTAACGAAATCAGTCAGGTCACTCCTAATCTGTGTCATCTGGCTCCTGCCGGAGGCACTCACATGCACGACCTGGACAATGCGGGAGGCGTTCCTGCCGTCATGGCCCAGCTGGCCTCAAAGGGTCTGATAGACACTGCTCTTCCTACCGTAAGCGGTAAGACCGTCGGAGAAAACATAGAGGGAAGAGCCATAAGAGATACGGGAGCTATCAGACCTATAGACGATCCTTACAGCGCCACCGGCGGCATAGCCATACTGTGGGGCAATATCGCCAAGGACGGCTGCGTAGTAAAGAGAAGCGCAGTTGCTCCCGAAATGCTTGTTCATTCAGGACCTGCAAGAGTATTCGACTGCGAGGACGAAGCCATAGCCGCCATATATGACGGCAAGATAAAGGACGGTCAGGTGGTCGTAATAAGATACGAGGGCCCTAAGGGCGGACCGGGCATGAGAGAAATGCTCAACCCTACCAGCGCGCTTGCCGGAATGGGCCTCGACAAGACCGTCGCCCTCATTACCGACGGGCGTTTCAGCGGAGCCAGCAGAGGCGCTTCCATAGGCCATGTGAGTCCTGAAGCTGCCGACGGCGGAGTGATAGGGCTTATAAGAGAAGGTGACATCATCGACATAAATATTCCTGAATACTCGATAAACGCTCGTGTTTCGGATGAAGAGCTAAAAGAGAGAAAGAAGTCTTACGTTAAACCCGAACCAAACGTGAAGAGCGGCTGGCTGGCCAGATACTCAAGACTCGTATCCTCCGCCAACACAGGAGCAGTTTTAAAATAGAAAGAAAGGAAAAGATACCGATGAATAATAATTTCAGCATTACGCTTACTAAAAATCCCAAGGCAAAACCGGATCCGGATAAACTTCCTTTCGGAAAGATTTTTACCGATCATATGTTCACTATGGATTACGATCCTCAGAAAGGCTGGCATGACGGAAAGGTAATTCCGTACGCTCCTTTGGAACTGGATCCGGCGGCTTCCGTATTCCATTACGGACAGGAAATGTTCGAAGGTCTCAAGGCGTACAAGACTAAAGACGGAAAAGTTCAGCTTTTCAGACCTGATATGAACGCCAAGAGAACCAACAATACCAACAAGAGAATATGCATACCTGAGATGGATGAAGATCTCTATGTAGAGGCCGTAAAGACTCTCGTCAGTGTAGATAAAGACTGGATTCCCAGCAAAGAAAATACGGCTCTGTACATCAGGCCTTTTATAATTGCGACTCAGCCTTTCCTGGGAGTTGCGGCTTCAGATACTTATAAATTTGTCATAATTTTAAGCCCTGTAGGACCGTATTATGAAAACGGCCTGGCGCCTACCAAGATCTATGTTGAAGATGAATTCATCAGATCCGCCATGGGAGGAACGGGATTTGCCAAGATAGGCGGAAATTATGCGGCCGCTCTGATTGCCGAGAAAAAGGCTCACGATATGGGTTACGATCAGGTTCTATGGCTGGACGCCCACGACAAGAAATATGTCGAGGAAATAGGAACTTCCAACGCATTCTTTAAGATAGACGGCGAAATCTATACTTCCTCTCTCGTAGGAACGATTCTTCCGGGAATCACGAGAGCTTCCATGATAGAAGTAATGAAGGAGTGGGGCTACAAGGTAAATGAGACAAGATTCACCATAGACGACGTCTTTAAAGCAGGCGAAGAGGGAAGATTAGAAGAAGTCTTCGCTACGGGAACTGCTGCGGTGATCTCACCTGTAGGCGAGCTTCACTGGAAAGACCACAGACTCGTCATAAACAACAACGAGATAGGCGAACTTTCTCAGAGACTTTATGACGAGCTATACGGCATCCAGACGGGAGAAAAAGAAGATACCAGAGGCTGGATTGTGCCTGTAGAGTAAATATTGTTTTGACTGTAAGATAAAAGCCCGGCGTTCATTTTGAACGCTGGGCTTTTCTGATGGCTTTTAAGCGTCTCAAAGGGGAAGGCCGATACCACTCGTTTTTGAAAAATTTACTGTTTCGAGTGGAGGTGATTCCACTCGATTTCTTAAAAATGGTCGTTTCGAGTGGGTGTCCACCCACTCGTTTTGATAATAAAAGACCTTTCAAGTGGGTGAAAATTTTTACTGTAAGATTAAAATACCACTTTTCTCGCATTTATTGTAATTATATGGATATTTTGCAAAGGGAGTGCGCCCACTCGAATAGCAAAAAAACATGAGTTCGAGTAGGTTTGACCCCACTCAATTTCTCAAAAATAATCACTTCGAGTGGGTAAGCGCCCACTCGTTTTCGATAAAAAAACAACTTTGAGTGGAGTGCTGTCTTTCCTGCATCGTCTGTCCATCATCAACCGTTCTTTTCTTTTTCTGTCATAAAACCGATGACTGTTCATACAATGTAATAATCAAATGAAAAGAGGACAACATATGGATACATTTGGGGAAATACTGTCAAAGCTTCCTGATGATATCAGCAGGGAACTTGAACTGCTGCCTCCTCAGGTGATACAGCAGACAGAAGAAATACGCCTGATATGCGGACAAAGTGTACGGATACAATATGGAAAAGACGAAAAAACTCTCACAAAAATAATAACAAAAGAAGATCTTCAAAGAATTCTGAATAATCTCATAAAATTCTCATATTACGCATACGAAGATGATCTTGCAAAAGGGTTTGTAACGATAGAAGGCGGACACCGGGTAGGCATATGCGGCAAAACTGTGCTCAAAAGTGATCAGCCCACTCTCATAAAAGAGATAAGTTCTATGAATATACGCTTTGCAAAGGAAATCAGAGGATGCGCATCTGCACTCATACCTATACTTATCAAAAAAGGGAAACCTGTAAACACGCTGATAGTTTCTCCGCCCGGCTGCGGCAAGACCACATTGCTCAGAGATATAGCCAGGATTTTGAGCAGAAGACATATAAAAGTAGCTATATGTGACGAGCGATCAGAAATAGCAGGCATGTATGATTCAAAGCCCAGTTTTGATCTCGGACCCAGGACAGATGTGCTGGACGGCTGCGATAAAGTATACGGTATTCCCATGTTGATACGTTCCATGTCTCCCGATGTAATAATAACCGACGAGATAGGAAAGCCCCGGGATGTGGGCGCAGCAGATCAATGCGCAGGGGCAGGAGTATCTCTGATCACATCCATACACGGTTCTTGCGAGAAAGATATAATAAACAGCTCCATAGGTTCTCTTATCCATAAGGGGGCCTTCGACAACATAATATATCTCTCAGCCGAATTGGGTCCGGGCACTATCAAGGCTGTGGTTTCAAAGGAGGATTCCGATGCTTAAACTCATAGGTCTCCTGGGGCTGGTGATAGCCTGCGGACTTTCAGGCATCATGAAAGCCGGAGATCTGAAAAAAAGAGTAGCGTTGCTGGAGGATTACCTGCAGATGATCATAGAGCTGAAAGGACAGATAAATTATTTCAGGGAGCCTCTGCCCGATATATTCGATAAACTGAAAAAAAACGATCGTTCTGCCGCCTATATCATTCTTGACAGTCTCAGCACGCAGCTCAGAGAAAAAGGCGGTGAAATCGTTAAAATATGGCCTGAGAAGGTGGAAGAAATATATAAGTCTGAGCCGGTCACTGCAGACGATATGGAAATAATGAAATATCCCGGTGAATTTATAGGACAGACTGATTTTGAAAATCACATCTATCATTTCACTTATCTGGAAGAAAAGCTGAAAAAACAGATAATAGAGGCTCAGGAAAGTTATAAGAAAAAAGGACCTATGTACAGCAAGATAGGTTTCTTTCTGGGAAGCATAGGAGCGATAATATTATTTTAAGAGGTACATATATGTCTTTTGACGTCAGCGTATTATTTAAGATAGCAGCCATAGGTATAGCCATAGCGCTGCTCAACATGATCCTTACCAAGGCGGGCAGAGAAGAGGAGGCCATGATGACTACTCTCGCAGGAGTCATCATAGTGCTGGCCATAATAATAAGTATGGTAAGCGAATTCTTTGACACCGTAAAAACCTTCCTGGAATTTTAAAATATTATGGAAACGTTACTGAAAATCTGTGCCATAGGCATAGCGGCCCTCATCATCATATCTATAGTAAAGACTTACAAGCCCGAATTCACAGTGGAAGTTACTCTCTGTGCAGGAATGATACTGCTGTACTTCATCATAGACAGCCTCAAATATGGCTTTGGGTTTATAGCAGACATTTATGAAGATCTTTCCTACGGTAAAGAATACTTCCCCATCATACTGAAAGTCTTAGGTATAGCTTACATAACGGAATTTGCCGCCGCCATATGTCAGGACGCAGGAGAAAAATCTATAGCAAGTAAGGTGGAACTGGCCGGTAAGATCGCTATTTTCTTTGCAGCCATACCGGTGTTCACTTCACTTTTGGACTTGCTGAACAGTTTAATCTGATGGAATATCAAGAAATTCTACAAGAACAATTTAATAATGTAGTAGACGAAGACTCCATAAACAGCATACTTTCCGAAGCCGGAGATATAACGGGAGGGCTGGCTCAGCAGTTTTCTGCAGAAAATATCTTGAATGCTACCATGGAAGGCCGAAGTATATTCGATGATCCTGCCATAGTGGAAAACCTAAAGGAACTGTTTTTTTTAGAGATCAAAAGCGCTTTGCTGCTGTGCGTTGAGATACTCAGCATATGTATTATAATAGGAGTCCTTAAAGGCCTGTCCGGCTCTTTCAACAGCAAATCTGTATCGGATATAAGCATGTTGGTCTGTTCCATGGTGATAGTAGGCATATCAATAAACAACTTCAGGACTACATATACGCTGGCTATAGACTCGGTTACTACTATGGCCAACACCATGGGAATACTGATGCCCATAATAATCGGGATACTGATAGCCACAGGTTCCATAACTTCAGGTACTATTCTCAGCCCGATGATAATAGGAAGCATTACGGGTACCGCCTTTATACTGAAGACATTTATACTCCCGGCTTTGTTTGCGGCTACTGTGCTTAGTCTCATCAACTGTTTAACAGAAAAAGATTATGTAAATAAACTTTCCAAGCTGCTGAGAAATGCCTCTGTGGCTGTCACGGGACTGCTTCTGGTCGTTCTGACGGGGATAATAAGCATACAGGGACTTCTGACAGATACTTCCGACGGGCTTTTGCTGAACACGGCCAAGTTTTCTCTCAGCAATTTTATACCTATCGTAGGTGGATTTACCTCCGATACGGTAGAATTGTTTCTCCGCTGTATGTCTTCCATAAAAAGCGTAGTGGGAGTCTTCGGAATAATACTCATATTGCTCCTGCTTCTTTCTCCTCTGCTCAAAGTACTTGTGATCGCCGTCATATATAAGATAACAGCCGCCCTGGCAGAGCCCATAACCGATTCCAAGATAGCCGCAAGTCTCAGCGATATGGGCAGCTGCATGATTTCAATAGGATCGATAATGTTTTTTACTGCGCTGCTTTTCATAATGTTTATCACTACGATCATAAAGATCGGAGGCGGATGATGGAACAAGTGTATGTTTGGGTCAGGGATATATTCCTCGTCATAATATCCCTTTCCTTTTTCCAGATATTGATCCCAAACTCCCAGATGGAAAAATACCTGAAATTCATCTTTTCTATGATCGTTCTTGCAATTATAGTGGAGCCTGTCATTTTTCTGCTGAATGGGGAGTAATATTTAGAAGGGAGTTTCATATAAATAGGAGTGAGATTATGTTTGAAAAATTTGCCGGTAAAGAAAATTTCATTAAGCTCATCACAGTGCTTCTCATAGCCTCCATCGGTATTTTGGCTCTGAGTATACTGACAGAAAATTCCGACGGCCGAAAACAGATAATCGACGGCGACGGGGCTTCGGAAGAGCAGCTTTGCAGCGTTCTTTCCAGTATAAAAGGAGCAGGAGACGTAGAGGTGATGGTTCAGTACAACGATGATTACAGCGTGGCGGGAGTCATAGTCATAGCAGAAGGCGGAGCTGATCCTGTGACTGCAAACGCCCTTACCAACGGTGTGGCTACATTGTATAACATACCGGTTTCAAGCGTGATAGTTTTTGAGAAGGAACAGGAGGAATGACTTTGAAAAAGAAGTTTAGCTATAAGGATATTTTGTATAAGAGCAAAAGGCTCATGGTCCTGGGACTGGTGGTAGTCTTCGGAACGGGAATAATAGTTTCTTCCAACCTGGATAAGAAGGGGGAAGTGCCCGTACATGACGGTGAAGTTCTGGTAGACAGTCTGGCTGTCACAGAAGAAGAGCAGGAAACCGCCGCTGAGACAGGCGGAGATTTCCAAAGCATGAGAGCTCAGATAGAACTGGAAAGAAACAAATTGGTAGCAACTCTGGATTCTACCATAAACAACAGCAACAACGACGGGGAAAAGAAAAATGCCTCTGAACAGAAGCAGAGAATAATGGACTATATGGAGACAGAGCTTGCCATAGAAAGTATCATAGAGTCCAAAGGTCTGCCTGATTCCTTCGTACTCATCACCGAGAGCAGTATCAGCGTCACGGTAGATCAGCAGGAGCTTGATACCAACACGGTGGCAAAGATATGCGACATAGTCATGAGAGAGACAGGTAAGTCGGCAGATAAAATAGTCATACAGAGCAAATATTGAAATACTTACTAAAACGCCGGAAACTCCGAAGAGTTTTCGGCGTTTTGATATTCTCTACCTCAGATCAGGCCGTATGACAAATGTCAATTTGTCACAAATTTAATAAAAGTGTTTTTATTCTATTGACATCTCAGATAGAGACTGTTAATATGTAGACAAAGAAAGTGTTGAAATATAGGTTAGACTATCTAAGCGAGGCAATGATCGTGAGAATACGGTCGTTGCCTTTTTTAGAATCATGATGTATATTTAGTATTAAGGTATTTTTAAGAATTTTATTGAGTTTTTCTTAACAGGCAGTTATTATACTCCCGTTAAAAGCACGCATAAGAAAGGATCCCTCTGGTATATGAGTACCGAAACAATATTGATAGTAGACGACAACAGAGAAATAGTAGATTCCCTGGGCAAACTTCTGGCTCTTGAGGGTTATGACATCATTACAGCCTACGATGGTATGGAAGCATTGGAACAACTTGAAAAGAACAAGATAGATCTTATACTTTTAGATGTCATGATGCCCAGGCTCAACGGTCTGTCCGCACTGATGAAGATAAGAGAGAGTTATAAGATACCTGCCATTATCCTATCTGCAAAGACGGAGGAAAGCGATAAAGTATCAGGGTTAGTACTGGGAGCCGATGATTACGTCAGCAAGCCTTATAACGCCGCAGAACTGATCGCAAGAGTAAAAGCGCAGCTTCGCAGATATAACGCCTGGGGAGGGGGCTCTCCGGCATCCGGAAAGGACAAGATCATAAACGGAGGTCTGGTGCTGGATAAAAAACAGCGTATAGTTATAGCCGAAGGGAAAGAGACCAGGCTTACTGCTACAGAATACAAGATATTAAGTCTGCTGATGGAAAACGCAGGACAGGTGTTTCCGGCCGAACAGATCTATGAAAGCGTCTGGAACGAAGAGGCTACTTATGCAGTGGAAAACACTGTGATGGTTCACATACGTCACATAAGAGAAAAGATAGAGATAGATACTAAAAATCCGAAATACATAAAGGTGGTGTGGGGAATTGGATATAAGATGGAAAAATACAGCCGATAAAGCAAAAGCGTTTTTAAAAGAAAATATTAGCTCGGTCACAGGAACGGCAGCTTTTATTCTTGGACTGATCATGCTGGTATTTCTCTCTGATAAAGTCAAGTATTACGTCAGTTCAAAGGAAACGTGGGGATTCGGCATAATTATGAATGTCTTCATGGGCATAGCTGTCTATCTGATCCTTTCAGGCGTGCTTAAAAATATTTACAGAGACTGGCTTCCCGAAAACAGCGATTTCTATAGTTCCTGGAAGAGCGTATGGAGAAAGCAGCAGAGAATCCTCTGGACAGCAGGAGGCGCATTGTTTTTCATTGCTATGTTCTTTCTCATTTCTCAGATGACATACAGCAGATATTATTACAGCAATTTTGCTTTCGGCTATCTTCTGGTGGCGACAGCAGTCCTGCAGTTTGGCATAGCAAAGCTTACTGTTACACGTTTTATGAACAGAAGACTGGATCTTCTCATGGACAGCGTCAACGAAATAAACAAAGAACGGCTTCGCGAAGCTATAGAGATAGAAAAGAACAGTATAGAGAAAGCGGCTAAGAGCGAGCAGCTTAAAGTAGATCTTATTTCCAATGTCTCGCACGATCTGAAGACGCCGCTTACTTCCATGGTGGGATATCTGGAACTGCTGAAAAAAGAAGAATTAGACGATGTTTCTAAAGACTATGTGAATGTGATATCGGACAAAGCGCAAAAGCTTAAAGAGATGATAGAAAGCTTGTTTTCACTGGCTAAAGCCAGCAGCGGAAATATGCAGTTCAACATGGAATCTATAGAACTAAATAGGCTGATAGAACAGATCTTTGCCGATATGGACGATAAGATACGAGACAGCGATCTTAAGTTCGTAAACATGCTCACAGAAGAGGATACTCATATGGTCACCGATAACATCCATATGTATCGTATATGTCAGAATCTCATAGAAAATGCGCTTAAATATTCCGCCGGCGGAACGAGAGTATTCGTCAGGACATTCATCGAAAAACATGCGGTAGAGGATCTCATATGTCTTCAGATCACCAATACATCGGGGTATCTGATGGATTTCAGCAAAGAAGATATAGTGGAGAGATTTGCAAGAGGCGATAAATCCCGGTCGGGAGACGGCAACGGCCTTGGACTTGCCATAGTGAGCACATACACGGCAGCCTTGGGAGGTTCTTTCGATATAAACATAGACTGCGATCAGTTTAAAGCTATTTTACATTTTCCTTTATACGGAGAAAAAAACAAAGCGTAAGTATAATTATATATAGAAGAGAACAAAATCAGTGTGTAGGATAAATTTTCCTGCGCACTTTTTTTATGCAAATAATAAGCGGCAGTCTTAAGTTTTATTTAAGAAATATTAAGACTTGTCTCTGATTTTATTTAAGAAGGCTTTTTTATGATAATGAAAAGAAAAAAACAGCAAAGGATACAGCGATGAAAGATCTTACAGAAAAGAAAAAGCACCTTCAATATCTCCCTTACGCAGGTTTGACTCTGCTGACGCTTATCATCATGATAGGGCCTTTAGAAAGAGGGGAACTATTGGGATCAGAAGGAGACTGGCTGAGCCAACATGTCGGAGCGGCAGAGACATTGCGCCAGACTATGTTAGAGAGGGGGACAATATTTCCTCAGCATATCTCCATAGGAGGCGGAAGCAATTCGTATGATCTGGCTTATTACGGAATGTTTCGCCCCGACGTGCTCATATCATGTCTTATTCCTGATGTGGAGATGAAATATATCGTTTCCGTTTATTCTGTGATCTGCGCTTTAGCCGCTGTGAATCTCTGTTTCCTGTGGCTGAGTAAAAAGGGGATCTCGGTCTTCTGCGCCTTTTTAGGCGCCGCTGTCATGGCGTCGGCCTCCTGCTTTTTTCAGTTTCATCGCCAGATAATGTTCGTCGATTATATGCCTTTCCTCGTAGCAGCGTTCATGGGCATAGACAGTTTTTTTAAAAGCAGAAAGACTACACTGTTTTCTATATCGGTATTTCTCATCTGTATTCAGAGCTTTTTTTACGCACCCGCCTGTCTGGCGGTATGCCTGATATATTTCGTTTTCAGTTTACAGTCCGAAGACGGCGGCGCAAAGATCAAAACCTCTATCAAAGCTGCGATGTCTGCTGCAGCGGCCGTAGGTTCTGCGGCGGTGCTCCTGCTTCCTGTGGCTTTAGACATCTTGTCCACAGAAAAAGATTCCGGCTCCTTTTCGAAGGAATCGTTTGACGTCATAGATTTGTCTCTCGACGGACTCTTATACGACACATACGGATGCGGAGTAACTCTGATAGTTCTCTATGCGATGATTCTTTCGCTTAAAAGCAAAGAGAGGAGAGGACTTGCCTCAGCAGTAATTATATGTTTTCTCATCCCTGCAGTTTCCTTCGTTCTGAGCGGATTTCTGTATGCGAGAAGTAAGACGCTGATACCTTTTCTTCCGCTGTTAATCCTGTTATTTTCCCTCACCGTAGAGGATGTGAGAGTAAAAAGACAAAAACCTTCTATAACGGTCGCTTTTGTATGTTTGATTCCGGCATTTTTTTCTCAATGGTCATATATTATTGCGGCAGAGGCGGCGCTGATTCTCACATGGTGCTGCGCAGAAATATCAGAAAAAATTCCTCAAAAATATAAACGGGCCATGACCTGCTGTCTGCTCATAATACCTGTGTCGATAAGCTTTGCCGCAAATATGGGAGAAAATTATATCCGGACAGACGATTCGAGGCAAGGTCCTATAAGCGCAGAGACGCTGACGCAGGCAGCCTCAGACCACAGGTACAGATTTGAATATCTCAGCGACGATCTTGCAAACTGTAATCTGCTGCAAAGCGGAAAACTGAACAGAGCCTCTATATATTCATCTGTCAGCAATAGTTTGTACAATAGATTTTATTACGATATCATGAGAAACCCCATAAGCATACAGAACAGAGTAGCTCTGCTGCCTGATCAAAATCCGCTTTTTAATTATTTCATGGGAATAAGATACGTAGCCGGCGAAGAAGACATGATCCCTTACGGATATGAAAAGATCGCTGAAGAAGACGGTTATATCATAGCGGAAAACCAAAATGTCTTGCCCATATGCTATGGAACTTCTCATCTTATTTCGGAAAGCGATTATGATAAACTCTCGTTTCCGCAAAATCTAAAAGCCCTGTGCGAAAACGCCGTAGTAGCAGATGTTGAAAGTCCAGAGGATATAATTTCCACGGTAAAAGAATTGGATATAGATACCCTAAAAAATGCAAACTTCGATGTGGAAGAAGGGCAGATCGTCATCATAACCTTTGATGTAAACAGAGAAGATCAAGATGAGGTGATCATAGAACTTAACGGTATGAAGAATAAGCTGTCCTCCCAGAAGGCTCCTTACCCTAATAACAATTACACATTCACATATATCCTGACTGCCGAGGAAGACGGGGGCGGTATCAAAAGTATTCTGACAGAAGGCGATTATGAAATAGAGAACTTAAGGGTCTACACGATGGATATGCCCGCCGCCCAGATAATCATGCCTGTTTCCTATTCAGATCTTAAAAAAAATACAGTCTTTGAAGGAATCATAGATATGGAAGAATCAGGTTACTTCGTCACATCTTTTCCATATAAAGAAGGATATGAGATCACCGTAGACGGTAAAAATGTACAGGCTGAAAAAGTAAACTGCGCTTTCATAGGTTTTTCTCTCGGCGAGGGAAGCCATGAGATAGAGATCACATATACTGCGCCGGGGTTTAAAGCAGGTCTTGCAATAAGCATAGTTTCCATATCGTCAATAATTTTAACTGAATTTATGAGAAAGCGAAAGGGAAAAGGAGGCGAAAGATGAGGAAAATACGAAAATCCCAGGTTGCCAGGTATATCATGACAGGAGGAGCCACTACGGCAGTAAATTATATCGTCTATATCGCAGCTCAGGCAGCAGGAACAGATTATCTTACGGCTAATTGCGCAGCATGGCTCTTTGCAGTAATCTTTTCTTTCTTCGCTAACAGAGAACTGGTATTTCATTCAACCGGCTCAAAGATAAGAGAATTTATGCAGTTCTTCTGGCTGAGGCTTGCCACCTTAGCCTCCGAAACCCTGCTTCTGTTTGCTCTGATTGAGGGTATAGGGTGCGGAAATCTTTTATCCAAGGTACTGGTGAGCGTCATCACCGTCATACTCAATTATCTGACCTGCAGATACGGAATATTTAACAAAGGAGGAATTTCAGATGAATAAGATAAGCGTAATAGTTCCCTGCTACAACGAAGAAGAGTCTCTGCCCCTGTTTTACAACGAAACTTCTAAAGTCCTCATGAGTATAGAGGAGACAGATTACGAGATTCTTTTCGTAGACGACGGAAGTTCTGACAGAACATTGAAGATGATAAAAGACTTGTGCGGCCGGGACAGCCGCGTCAGATATGTAGCTTTTTCGAGAAACTTCGGAAAGGAAGCGGGAATGTACGCCGGCCTTAAAGAATCCCGAGGTGATTTCTGCGTCATAATGGACGCAGATCTTCAGCATCCTCCGGCTCTTTTGCCTGACATGTACAAAGCCGTAAGTTCAGAAGGATATGACTGCTGCGGAGGTTTGAGGATGGGCAGGGAAGGCGACAGTCCCATAAGAAGTATCTTTTCAAAAGCATTTTATAAGATAAGCAAGAGCCTCACTCATATGGATATGTCTGACGGTCACGGAGATTTCAGAATGATGAGCCGTCCCGTAGTTGCAGCTATCCTAGAAATGAAAGAATACAACAGATACATGAAAGGACTTTTCTCTTTTGTGGGATTTGAAACAAAATGGATAGAGTACGAAAGTGTGGAGAGGATCATGGGAAAGACCAAGTGGAATATAAAAAGCCTGTTTTCTTATGGCTTTGAAGGAATCCTTTCTTTTTCCACCGCTCCTCTTAAGTTCGCCGGCCTCATGGGCCTTGCGCTCTTTGCGGCAGGCCTTATATTTCTATTGGCAAATCTCATACAGTCTGTCTGGTCTGCCGGCGCAGTGACGGGTCTGGATATGATACTTTTTGCAGTACTCATGCTGAGCAGCCTTCAGATGTTATTCATATATATCTTAGGCGCTTATCTGTCAAAAGATTATATGGAGAATAAAAAGCGGCCCGTCTATATAATAAAAGAAAAGAAGTGACTTAAAAAGAGACAGTTCGAATTCAGTAAAAGAGTGTGCAAAATTAAGCAATTTCTTGACACACTCTTTTTGTTTATGTATAATTAAAACCACTTAAGTTTTTTCTTTTTTAAACAGGAGGTATCAGATGAACAGGCGGCACAAGCATAGCTTGTCGCATTTCTTAGGGTTGGCCATAGGCCTTTTTGCAATCTGGGTGTTACTTTCAGGGAAATTCGAGATAAAGTTCTTGCTTATAGGCTTGCTTTCGTCCCTCGTCGTTTCTTTTATTTGTCTGCCGTTTCTGATGATAAAAAACCCAAAGACGGGTAAATCATTCTTCGTATTCGGTATAAATTATCTGAAACTCATTCCTTACTGCATATGGGTGATCAAGGAAATCTTCAAATCTACCATAGACGTATCGCGGGAGATATTAAAGATACATACAGACTATGAACCGCGTATAGTTTATTTTTCTATGCCTTTTGAAAATCCCATGGCCAATGTCGTATTGGCAAATTCTATTATTTTGACTCCCGGAACTATCACTTTAGACGTTATGGAAGGGGGCATATTTGAGGTTCATGCCATCAATGAAGGCGCAGCCTGCGATATGCTCAGCGGAAGCATGGCAAAAAAAGTTGCTTCTGTATTTGGAGAAACATGTGAATTTCGTCCTTTACCGGAACTTGAAATCGTTAATATTCCAAAGGAGGTGTGCTGATATATGGACACTTTTTTTGTATTTTATTTAGTGGCCATGATATTGCTTACACTGGCAATGCTGGCTCGTCTCTTTATCGATGAAGGGCTTTACAACCGCTTTATCGGAATCCTGGTCATGTGTACCAATGTGATTTTGATACTGGTGCTGATAGGTTTTGTAGACGGAAGAACAGACATGTATGTAGATATAGCTATTTCTTATGCGGTGCTGGGATTCATAACCTCCGTAATTGTCGCAAAAATATTGGGTGGAAGAGGGGATAAGGATGGACATTAGAAACATACTTACAGTTATATTCCTGCTCTTGGGTTTTATATGTTTTGTCATAACTGCCGTCGGAGTATTCAGGCTCAAAGATTTTTATTCCCGACTCCATGCAGCCGGTGTATGTGAATCAGCAGGGCTGGTATTATGCAGCATCGGATTTCTGATATATGAGGGATTTTCTGTCAACGGACTGAAGATATTCGCCATATTCATAGCCGTATTTATAGCAAGCCCCATAGGAACTCATATCATAGCCAGGGTAGCTTACAAGAATAGTATAAGAGGTATCGACGAAGATGTGGACGAGAGCTTTGTCAAAGCCGGTACTGAAGACAAGGAGGCAAAATAAATGCCTATTCTCATACTCGAAGGACTGCTTCTCATAGCTATGATCGCCATAGCCATAAGCATAATTTTAGGCAAGAAACTTTTATCGGCCGCTGTAATCTACTGCGCCTTCAGTTTAGCCGCCATGGTTCTTTATACCATAGCCGGAGCCGCAGACGTAGCGTTTACGGAGGCTATCATAGGAACCATCTCTACGGTATATTTCATAATAGCTATCAAATCCATAAGAAAATCTTCCCTGACAAAGAAAGCTCAGGCAGAAGACGTTTTATCAGAGACAGAAGAGGAGAGCTGCGATGGAAGAAAAGAGGATTAGAAGAAAAAAAGCTTTAGGGCTCGTAGTCTTAATAATTCTCGTAGGAATAGGCGCTCTTAAAATAGGCAAGGCGCTGCCTACCATAGGGGCTTTAGACACTCCGGCCAACACCAACATATCTATGTATTACATCTCGCATGCGGCAGAGGATACTCATGCCAGCAATATAGTAACGGCCGTTTTAGCAGACTACAGAGGCTTTGACACACTCTTTGAAACGTGCGTGCTGTTTCTTTCGGGCATAGCCGCCATGGTTATCTTGTCTGACAAGAAAAAAGTGCCTCAGAGAAAACATGAAGAATATCTGGAATATCACAGGCAGTCTACCTTTGGCAGCACTCTTATGGACGGAGCTTTCCGAATTGTAGTTCCGGTCATATTGATCTATGCCGTTTACGTATTATTCCACGGCGAAGTCAGCCTTGGAGGCGGATTTCAGGCGGGAGCCCTGATGGCGTGCGCCTATCTGCTTGACCGAATAATACCCAGTTTTGAAGGTATTAAGAGAAAAGCCAAGGTGGAGACAGGCCTGATAGCTGCGGCAGCGGGAACTCTTTTTTATGTGCTCACCGGTCTTATACCGATGTTTAACGGAGGAAGGTTCCTCGAATTCGATAAACTGCCATTCCATGGAGATACTCTTGCGGACCTGCATGCCAGCGGTATCCTGATGGTTGAAATAGGCGTTACAGTCTGCGTGGCAGGAGTTATAATAACCATTCTGGAAGTAGCCCTCGAAAGGACAGATTTTGATGACTGATATGATTGAAAAACTCGAATACTTCCTGGCTGACAGAGGAATATATATGCTTACCATAGTCCTCTTGGCCATAGGAATCTACGGAATGATAGTGTGCAGCAATTATATGAAAAAGCTCATGTGCATGAATATCATGCAGGTGTCGATAATCTTTTTCTTTCTGACTTTCGGACAGAAAGACGGAGCCACTATCCCGGTTACTATGAACAATTTATTTTCGGCAGACGCTTATATAAACCCTGTTCCTCATGCTCTTATGCTTACGGCGATAGTAGTAAGTTTAGGTATTACGGGAGTAGGGCTTGCTTTACTCATGAGGATCAAAGATATATACGGTACCATAGAGGAAAAAGATATAACAGGAAAGGGAGGTAAGAATAAATGAGCCAAATCATGTCTCATCTGCCGGTACTGGTCATACTTCTGCCTCTATGCGGAACTCTTCTTTGTCCCCTGATAAGTCATTTCAGTGCAGACTGGGGAAAAAGGACTGTGATCTGTACTCTTTTCCTCGCCGTAATATGCTCTCTCGTGCAGCTTTGGCAGGTGATCAGCGGCAAAGAAGCGCTTCATTACGAGCTGGGAGGCTGGCAAACGCCTTTCGGCATAGAATTCGTGATAGATGCGGTGAACGGCGTCATAGTAGTCCTGGTGGCAGTGATTTCGTGGACCACTGCGCTGTTCAGCGGTCCCTTTGAAAAGTCAGAACGAGCTGGCAACAATCTCAAGTCGGCGGGATATTATTCCATGCTGGCGTTTCTGGCGCTGGGACTCTTAGGCATGGCATCTACGGGAGACGCCTTCAACTTATATGTTTTTATGGAGATAACGGCCATCTCCGGATATGGCCTCATCGCCTGCGGGGAAGGAAAAGGCCCTATAGCGGCATTCAGATACCTTCTCCTCGGGACTGTCGGAGCTTCCATGTATCTGATGGGAGTAGGTTTTCTTTACGCCGCTACAGGTACGCTGAATATGGCAGACTTATCTTCCCACATGCCTCATCTTGCTGAAAGTCCGCTCATCATCCTTTCCATAGGATGTCTCATAATCGGTTTCGGCATCAAGATGGCATTGTTCCCGCTTCACGGATGGCAGCCGGCGGCTCATTCATATGCTCATCCTGCGGCCGACCCTATGATAGCGGGGATCATGATCAAGGTACCTGCATACGCCATGCTGCGATTCTTTTTCTGCATATTTGAGGATACCAGTCCTGTGATGGACATATTTATGGACGTAATAGGCTTTATGGCAGTATGCGGAGTCCTGTTCGGCTCTCTGAAGGCGCTGAGATACGACACCTATAATAAAATACTGGCTTATTCGAGTATAGGTCAGGTGGGATACATAGCTATGGGTTTTGCCATAGGCAATTTTTACGGACTTGTAGGGGCAATCTTGCATATAGTAAGCCATGCTTTTATGAAATCAGGCTTGTTCTATACGTCAGGAGCGCTAAAATTCAGATACGGAATACATGAGACTTCTCAGTTGGGGCAGATCTATAAGGATATGCCTGTAACTTCTCTGACTATGTGCGTATGCGCCTTGTCAATGATAGGTCTTCCCCCGTTTGCAGGCTTTTTCAGCAAGTGGTATCTTGCTCTTGGAGCTATGCAGAACGGACAATACGTCTTCGTAGCTGTTTTGATAGCAAGCAGTCTGCTGAGCGCCATTTATTTCTTCAGAGTGATGGAAAAGATGTTTATGGATAAGAAGACTGCAAAAGAAAAAGAAAATTTGCATAGATTAAGAAGATCCGAGCTTCCGTGGCAGATAATAGTTCCTATGATAGTGACCATCTGCGCAGTGATATTCCTGGGACTTTTCAATTCTTATATAGTGGAAGACATCCTCGGACCTGCCATAAAGGAGGTGGTTCTTTCATGATGATACATAGCCTCAGGCCGGCTCTTGCAGTAGGAACGGCTCTTATCGCCGCCTTGCTTATCCTGTTTTTCGGAAACCGCATGAAGCCCAACGTGAGGGAATCTATTACCATGGCAGCCTCAGTCATAATGGCCGGTATAGTGTTTTCGATGGTACCGGCAGTTCTTTCGGGAGACGTATATATATCGCGGCTTTGGACTATAGCCGGCGGCATAGATCTCACTTTAAAAACGGACGGAGCAGGCATGGTCTTTGCCTGTATAGCTTCCTCGCTTTGGATCCTCACCTCTATATATTCCATAGGTTATATGAGAGGACATCACGAGAAAAATCAGACGGGATACTTCGCGGCCTTTGCCGCATGTCTGGCTTCTGCCGTCGGAATAGCTCTGGCGTCGAATCTCATAACATTTTTCATATTTTACGAGATGCTCACTCTCGCAACTTATCCGCTGGTAGCGCATTACCGAGACGATAAGGCTAAAGCGTCGGGAAGAAAATACCTGGCCTATACGCTCATAAGCGGTCAGCTTTTCTTTGCCGCTATCGTATGGGTATATGCGGAGCAGGGGACCCTCGAATTTACACCGGGAGGTTTCATAGAGCAGGGCTCCATGAGCCAGGGGCTCATGTGCATCATGTTTCTGATGATGATAATAGGCGGAGCAGTAAAGAGCGGCGTCATGCCTGTACACGGCTGGCTTCCGTCGGCTATGGTGGCGCCTACTCCCGTCAGCGCTCTGCTTCATGCAGTGGCCGTTGTCAAAGCAGGAGCTTTCTGCGTTCTCAGGATAGTGTGCTATGTGTTCGGACCTGAAAGCGCTTCATGGTGCGGCGGAGCAACTGTTCTCTGCTGGTTTGCAGCCGCTACTATAATTATGTCGTCGCTGATTGCCATGAGACAGGACAATCTCAAGGCGAGGCTGGCTTTTTCTACTATAGGACAGCTTTCATATATAATTTTAGGAATAAGCTTGTTGTCTGTTTACAGCATAACTGGAGCATTATTTCACATGGTCGCTCACGCATTTTTAAAGATCACATTGTTCATGTGCGCAGGAGCTATATTCGTTACGGCAGGCCTGTCTGAAATCAGTTCGATGAAGGGCCTTTCCCAAAAGATGCCAATCACTTGTGCATGTTTTGCGGTATCTTCCCTCGGGATAGCAGGGCTCCCGCTAATGGCAGGTTTTGTGAGCAAGTTCAATATACTTGAAGGCGCTCTGAAGGCAGGCTGGCCTCTTGCCATAGCCGTATTGATAGCCGCAGCTCTTTTGGCCCTGACTTATCTTATACCTGTAGTCAGAATATTTTTCGCAAAAGAGACGAAGATCGATCAGACAAGCAGCCGAAGATGTGTAAAAGACGCTGCTCCTGCCATGCTTATTCCGCTGATGCTGACAGCGATAATAGCCGTCGTTTTGGGATTTTTGCCTGACGCAGGGCCGCATCTTTACGATATGGCTCAGATGGCAGCCGAGTCTATAACAGGAGAAGGAGGTGCTTACCTTGCCGGATAAAAAGAAAATCTACATAATCCTCATTGCTATATGTGTTATTGCGGCGGTAACAGAGATATTCTTCGCTGATCCTCATTACTCCAATATATGGAACACTCTTCCCGGAGCAGATCTTCTGATAGGTTTTGGGGGAGGCTGGCTTCTCATACTTCTGTCTAAGAAGATAATAGCGGGACTTTTTCAGAGAAGAGAAGATTATTATGACGACGGGGGTGAAAACAATGCTCAGTGATTTTTTGCAGCCCGGCCTCATATTGATAATATTCGGACTGCTGATACTGGTAATTCCCCCTCAATTAAAGAAAGCTGCCATCATCATAGGCCCTGCCGTAACCTTATGCTGGATATTCTTTTACGAAGCGGATAAGATGTCTGTCATGTTCGGAATCATTTTCGGTATCATATCAGTTATAGCGGCTGTATATAGTTTACATGTAAACGATCGCTTTGAACTGGCGGCAGAAGCTGTCTACGCAGGCAGCAGCATAAGCGTCGTGTTTGCCGCACACTGGGTAGGCATGCTCATCTTCTGGGAACTGATGGCCGTCTCTTCATGGCTGATCGTAACGGCGTCCAGGACTAAAGAAGCCGGAAAAGCAGGGTTCAGATACCTGATGGTTCATATGCTGGGAGGAAATCTTCTTCTGGCCGGTATAGTAATAAAACTGTCTCAGGGCCAGACTGTCATAGAGTCTCTGACAGGACAGGCTGACGCCGCATATTGGCTCATTCTGGCAGGAGTAGCAGTCAATGCGGCTATACCTCCTTTCAATGCATGGATCGCCGACGCTTACCCTGAATCTACCATGGGCGGAACAGTATACATGGGGTCTTTCACCACAAAGGTAGGTGTATTCTGTCTCATAAAGTTGTTTGCGGGAACTGAACTGCTGCTGTACTTCGGCGTATTCATGGCAGTATGGGGAGCCTGCATGGCCCTCATAGAAAACGATTTCAGACGGCTGTTTGCTTATCACATAATAAGTCAGGTGGGATACATGATAGCCTCTCTGGCCATAGGAGGAGAAATCGGCATAGACGGAGCCTCTGCCCATGCCTTTAACCATATACTTTATAAGGGCACTTTACTGATGTGCGCCGGAACTGTAATAGCGGCCACAGGCAAGAGGAAGATCAGCCAGCTTTCGGGGCTGGCAAAAAAGCTTCCTGTAACGGCCGGCTGCTTTCTCATCTCCTCAATGGCCATAGCCGGATTTCCTCTGCTCAACGGTTTTGTCAGTAAATCTCTGATAATGAACGCCGCTGCGGAAAGCGGCTTTTACTGGGCGGAACTGCTGCTCATGATAGCAAGCGTGGGAACGCTGATGTCGGTTACTCTTAAAGTAAACTACTTCGTGTTCTGGGGCAAAAGCACTGAAGACATCGAAGCCTGTGAAAAGGATGTTCCTTTAAGCAGAAAGGCTGCTATGATACTGGGAGCTTTGGCATGTATAATTACAGGACTGTTCCCTGATCTGATATATAGCCTTACGCCTTACGGTACCGACGGTCATCCTTTTACTGTCGATCATGTCACTCAGTACATTCAGCTATTTGCAGCGGCGACTATAGCCTTCGTCATGTACATAGATCACATGAAGCCTAAAGAAAAGATAACGCTGGATACAGACTGGTTCTACAGAAAACCTTTAAAATATACGGTTTTAGGTCTATCAAAGGGCATTGACTATGTCAGAAGAAAAGCAGGGGACAGCTTTGGAGTTTTCTTTGAAAGGGTCAACGAATATCTGCATGAGCCGAGACTTCTCATCACCGATAAGCCGCCTAAGTCAAGAGATTGCCTCGAAGATGACGATGTTCTTCAAAAGCCTGTAGGCTGGCTGATAGCCTTGAGTTTCATTCTGTTTGCAGCTATAGTTGTATTCATATTAGTCAAGATATGAGGTTCTCTCGGGGGAACCTCTTTTTTATTGAAAATATCATATACATCTGCTATAATTTTAGTGAGGTGAGACTATGTCCGAAAAGCAAGCGTTAAACAAGATTTCCGAAGAGATCATAGCTATGACTGCAGTGAGAGCTGCTCTTAGCGTGCCGGGAGTAAACCACCTGAGCGACAACAATCTCATCGACAGAATAGTGGGCAAGGACACTCTTGCCAAAGGGATAAAAGTCTCTAAAGATAAAGAAAAGATAACACTCGATGTGTTTATAGTAGCCGACTACGGCGTCAAGATACCTCAGCTTGCCTGGGATATACAGACCGCAGTCAAAGAACACGTGCTCAAGATCACTAATAAGAAAATAAGCGCAGTGAATATCCACGTTCAGGGCGTGGCTCTGCCTAAGAGATTCAGGAGAAACGATGAATAGAAGAGAAGCCAGAGAACTTGCCATGAAATGTATATTTCAGATGGAAGCTCAAAGAGAATTTACTACAGATAATGCGGAATTGTTTTTAAAAGACAAGGTACTTGGGGACCAATCCGAATACATCTATGATGTTTTAAATAATGTATGCGCGCACCAGGAAGAGATAGATCTCATCTTAAATGAACACAGCAAGGGCTGGCCTGTGTCGAGAATGACTAAGACAGACCTGGCTATAGTGAGGCTGGCAGCATGTGAAATTATGTACATAGAAAACCTCCCTAAGGCCGTAGCCATAAACGAAGCCGTAGACATGGCTAAGATCTATGGGACGGATCAGTCGCCAAAATTCATCAACGCCGTATTGAAGAATGTGCAGCCATGAGGCCTGGTGATCTTTCACTGGGTATAGATACCAGCAATTACAAGACGTCGGTGGCGGTGACAGACCGCCGTGGTAATATCCTGTTTGACAAGAGAATATTCCTTACAGTAAAAAAAGGGGAGAGGGGACTCAGACAGTCAGAAGCCCTGTTTCAGCACACAAACCGTCTGCCGGACATACTTTCAGAAGCTTTAGAAAACGAAAACATCAGAAACAACATATGCAGAGTCTGCGTATCTTCAAGACCCAGACCTGTGGACGGTTCTTATATGCCTGTATTTTTAGCCGGAATATCGGCAGCTAAATGCATAAGCTCGGCTTTAAATGTACCTCTGTACAGGTTTTCTCATCAGGAAGGCCATATGGAGGCAGTAAGGTTTTATTCGCCCCTCAGCGACGGCGAACCTGCCATATATTTTCATTTCAGCGGGGGAACCACCGAGGCTCTCCTCCAAGGCGAAACAATAAAAGTAGTAGGCGGATCAAAAGATCTGTCATACGGACAAGTCTTGGATAGAGTAGGCGTTTGTATGGGGCTCGAATTTCCCTGCGGCGAGGCTCTCGATAAGATGGCCGCGCCAGCTATAGAAACGGGAACCGGCCATATACTGTCAAAGATCAAAGTCCGGGACGGATATGTGAATCTTTCAGGTATAGAGACTCAGGCTGGCAGGGCCCTCAGAGATAACGACCCTTTGCCTGTAGTTTCAGATCTTTTTCAGAGACTGTCTCTATCCATATTGGAGATGATGCAGCAGTTGTCAGAAAAATATGACGTTAAAAATTTTATCTATATGGGAGGAGTATCAGCAAGTTCATATCTGAGAGACTTTCTCTCTATGAATATAAACCCGGATCTCAATATAATATTCGGCAGTCCGGAGCTCTCCTGCGACAATGCGGTCGGAATATCTCTCTTAGGAGGAAAAAAGTCATGGCGCTAAGACCTGTAACAGTTTCACAACTCAACGAATATATAAGCAGAGTACTGTCTACAGACCCGCTGCTTGGAAACATATCTGTGACAGGAGAGATATCTAACCTGAAATTTCACGGTTCAGGCCATGTATACTTTTCACTCATAGACGGCAACTCAAAAGTGAACTGTTTTCTCCCGTCATCTTATGCAGAAAATCTCAGCTATGCGCCGGGAGACGGTCTTGAAGTGACGGTACAGGGATATATCAACGTATACAAAAAAGGCGGCACTTATACTCTGTTTGTCAAGAATATAGAAGTGTCGGGAGAGGGCAATCTCTCCATTGCCTTCGATATCCTCAAGAAAAAACTGGATAAAGAGGGAATCTTCGATAAGGAACATAAAAAGCCCATACCCAAATTCCCAAAGAAATTGGGTGTTGTGACCTCTGAAACGGGAGCCGCCGTCAGAGATATAATAAAGATAATAAAAAGCCGTACACGTCTGACCGATGTGACAGTATTTCCGGTCCTCGTTCAGGGACAGAAAGCGGCGGCAGACATAGCCGGGACGCTGGATATGATAAACGAAAAGTTTCCGGATATAGATGTGCTCATAGTAGGCAGGGGAGGCGGATCCTCCGAAGATCTGTGGGCATTTAACGAGGAAATACTCGCCCGAGCCGTTTACAGATCGGAAATACCGATAATTTCCGCAGTAGGTCATGAGATAGATATCACCATATGTGATTTTGCAGCCGATATGCGGGCTGAGACTCCTACGGCAGCGGCCGAGATGGCCGTTCCGGACGACGGCAAGCTCAGAGAAGATATAGAATTGAGCAGGAGAAATCTACTGACTCAGCTGAAGAACAAGACATCTTATTATGAAATGAGCTGCGGCAGGATGTATGAGTCCATGAAAAATTCTATAGACGCCAAACTAAAAAGCCTGACGCATATGATAGAACAGAAGCATGTAAGTCTCGAGGAAAATAACCCGAGATCTATACTTTCAAAGGGTTACGCTATTTTAGAAGAGAGCGGTGGAAAAGTCGTCGCTTCGGTGAAGAAGTTAGAGCCTTTAAAACGCTATAAAATATATCTGAAAGACGGCTGTGTGGAGTTTACGATCTCAGACTTGAAAGAAGGTGAAAGTTATGACTTTTGAAGAATCGGCGAAAAAGCTTGCAGAAATGTCAGAAAAGATAAAAGATGAAGACATAACCTTAGAAGAGGCGCTGCAATGTTACGAGGAAGGTATAAAAAGCTATGAAGAATGTAGCAAGATTCTCAAGGACGCCAGACAAAAAATAGAGATTTACGAGGAAGGAGTCTAATAAGTCATCATGGAAGAAAGAAGCTTTGACGAGTACAAGGAACTAGTAGACCAGCATCTGATGGATTTTATACCAAATATAGACAATAAGAGCATCTCGCTTTATGAATCTATGAAGTACAGCCTCACGGCAGGAGGAAAGAGGCTGCGTCCGGTTCTGCTTCTGGCAGCATGTGAATTTGCAGGAGGCAATATAAAAGAAGCTATTCCCTACGCCTGCGCCATAGAATATATCCATACTTATTCTCTCATTCACGACGATCTGCCTGCTATGGACAACGACGATCTCAGAAGAGGTCTGCCTACCAATCACAAAGTTTACGGAGACGCTATAGCCATATTGGCCGGAGACGGTCTTTTAAACTGTGCTTTTGAAGCCATAAGCAAAGATATGATGCTCTTCTATGACTCTCCGGAAAAGATCAGAAAGAGAGTAAACGCCGCCTACGAGATAGCTAAAGGCGCCGGCGTCAGAGGAATGGTGGCAGGTCAGGTTTCGGACATAGAAGCAGAAAACGCCATAGCTTCCAAAGAGATGCTCGAGTATATACATCTCAACAAGACCGGCGCGCTTATCAGGGCCGCCATAAAAGCAGGTCTGTATTTAGGCAATCCTACAGACTCAATGATAAACGATCTGGAAAAATATTCAGAGAACCTAGGAATAGCTTATCAGATAGCCGATGATATAATGGACGTGGTGGGCAATCCCGATGAAATGGGGAAGGCCGCAGGTTCGGATGAGAAAAAGCATAAAAACACTTACACTTCTATCTTAGATATCGATCATGCGAGAAACAGATTAGATGAACTTACGGCAAAAGCAGTAGAATCCATAGAAAAATATTATGATAATGCCGAATTTTTCAGAAATCTCGTTTTGGATCTGGCAAAGCGCACTAAGTAAAATCTTTAGAAAATGAAGGCATATTAAATGAAATCAGATATTACGGAATATAATTTTCCACAGGACTTGAAGTCGATGACTCTATCCGAAATGCAGCTGTTATCTTACTCTATAAGAGATTTTCTGATAAGTAAAGTCTCCGTTACGGGAGGACATCTGGCTTCAAACTTAGGAGTAGTCGAACTTACCATAGCCCTTCACAAGATGTTCGACAGCCCAAAAGATAAGATCATCTGGGACGTTGGACATCAGGCTTACGTACATAAGATTCTCACCGGAAGAGCCGGTGATTTCGATACTCTGAGACAGCTTGACGGATTGAGCGGTTTTCCTAAATCCAAGGAAAGTCCTCACGATGTCTACGATACGGGACACAGCAGTGTCTCTATCTCTGCTGCTGCGGGACTTGCCGCAGCAAGAGATATAAAGGGTGAAGATCACGAGGTGATAGCCGTCATCGGAGACGGTTCTCTAACGGGAGGCATGGCCTACGAAGGTCTCAACAACATCGCAGGCAGTAAATCGAAAGTCATCGTCATCTTAAACGACAACGGCATGTCTATTTCTCCCAACACCGGAGGGATTTCCAGACATCTGGGCAATTTAAGGACGTCCAAGGGTTATCTGGATGTCAAAAAATTCATCAAGAGAAGGATCAGCGCCATTCCCAGCATAGGAAAGTCTCTGGTAAACGGCCTGGCCGACTTTAAAAACGATATAAAATATTCTATCCTTGACGATGGGGGAGTCCTCTTTGAGGAACTGGGATTTACTTATTTTGGCCCGATAGACGGCCATGATATAAAAGAGCTCATCGACGTAATGAGAAAGGCTAAATCTTTAGACGAGCCGGTTCTCATTCACGTCATAACAAAAAAGGGAAAGGGATATATCAATGCCGAGAAAGCTCCCGGCAAATTCCACGGGATAGGTCCTTTCGACCCGACTACTGGCAGCGTGATAGGTAAGAGCGACGCCAAAACATTCTCCTCCCTCATGGGGGACTTTTTAATGGAAAAGGCGAAAAAGGACGATCGCATAGTGGCCATTACGGCGGCTATGTGCGAGGCTATAGGCCTTCACAAATTTTCCCGAGAATATCCCAACAGATTTTTTGATGTTGGAATCGCAGAAGAACATGCAGTTTCTTTTGCCGCGGGGCTGGCCAAGGGCGGAATGAAACCTGTAGTATGCATATACTCATCCTTTCTTCAGCGCTCATATGATCAGATACTTGAAGACGTATGCATGCAGAAGCTCCCTGTAGTATTCGCCATAGACAGAGCCGGCTGCGTAGGCGCCGACGGGGAAACTCATCACGGTATGTTCGATCTGTCTTATCTGTCTACCATTCCCAATATGACAGTTCTGACCCCAAAGGATGGAAATCAGCTGAGATCTATGCTGGATTATGCCTTGAAGATAGATCAGCCCGTAGCTATAAGGTATCCTCGCGGCACTGCTGAGTATGATAAAAATATTATGTCAACTTTTTCCGGAAAGAACCAGCGACTCATCATCGGAAAGAAGGTGGATATCTGGGCATGCGGAAAAATGGCCGGCTGCGGAAAAGCCACTGCAGAGATACTAAAGCAAAGAGGAATAGCGGCGGGATTGGTAGACGTCGCCACAGTTAAACCTTTAGATCTTTCTCCTCTTTCGGATATTAACAAGGCTCCTGCTGTCATAGCCACCATAGAGGACAACAGTATAGCGGGAGGTTTCGGACGCCAGATGGCCTCAGCTATGGCAGGAAAGAAGACTAAAGTCATAAACTTTGCATGGCCTGATGATTTTGTCCCTCAGGGAACTTTTGAAGAGCTGACCGACAGATACGGCCTTACACCTGAAAAAATAGCCGAAAGGATATGTGACTACCTTGAAAAATAGATTGGATATACTTTTAGTGGAAAGAGGCCTGTTTCCTTCCAGGGAAAGGGCTAAAGCGTCCATAATGGCCGGTATCATATATGTGGACGGACAGATAAGCGATAAGGCCGGAACGATGGTCGATACAGAAGCAGAAATAACGGTAAAGGAAAACTTATGCCCGTATGTCAGCCGCGGAGGCCTTAAACTGGCCAAATCCTTGGAAACATGGGATTTCTGCCTTGACGAGGCAGTCTGCATGGACATAGGAGCTTCCACCGGCGGCTTCACCGACTGTATGCTTCAAAACGGCGCTTCTAAGGTCTATGCGGTGGACGTCGGATACGGCCAGCTGGACTACAAGCTCAGGAACGATCCGCGGGTAGTCAACATGGAGAAATGCAACATAAGATACATAGACAAGAGTCTTATTGAGCCTCTGGACTTCATCAGCGTTGACGTGTCCTTTATCTCTCTGAGCCTCATATTTCCTGTCGCAAGCGACATGATTAAGGATTCGGGCAAGATGGTCTGTCTCATAAAGCCGCAGTTCGAGGCCGGAAGAGAGCAGGTGGGCAAGAAAGGCATAGTCAGAGACAGAAAAGTCCATGTACAAGTCATAGAAAATGTGATAAAATATACAATTAAGAACGGCCTTCGGCCCGCCGGACTGACCTATAGTCCTGTGACAGGAGCCAAGGGCAATATCGAGTTTTTGCTCTATATAGACGGAAAACTTAAACAAGACGAAATATTCGACGATGAAATCCTCGACATACGAGAAATTGTCAACACCTCCCACGAGGAGTTAGAATAAAAGTAAGTATTAGTAAATCAAAGGAGACGAAAATGAAACTATCAAAAAAAGTGCTGGACATGGAACTTTCACCTATAAGAAAATTTGTTCCATATGCAGATGCCGCAAGAGCAGCAGGAAAAAAGGTTTACGGACTTAATATCGGACAGCCTGATATCAAGACTCCGCAGGCATTCTTCGACGCAGTTAAGAATTATGACGAAGAAGTTTTGGCTTATGCTAATTCACAGGGAGTTTCCTCTCTTCTGGACGCCTTAGTAGGTTACTACAAGAGGATCGGCCTTGATTTCGAAAAGAAGGATCTGATGGTTACCAACGGAGGATCAGAGGCTATCAATATGCTCATGACTGCTATTCTTGATGACGGAGATGAAGTTATCATGGCAGAGCCGTTCTACACTAACTATAAGACTTTCGTAGGTCAGGCAGGCGGCAAAGTCGTAGCCATACCTACTACAGCAGACGACGGTTACCAGTATGCTGTAAGAGAAAAGATCGAGAAGGTTCTTTCTCCTAAGACTAAGATAATCGCAATAATAAATCCGGGAAATCCTACCGGCAAAGTGCTCACCAGAGAAGAAATGAAGCTCATCGTTGATATAGCTCTCGAGCATGATCTTTTCATCATCGCCGACGAAGTTTACAGAGAATTCGTATATGACGGCAAAGAGATGTCCTCTTTCGGTTCTTTCAAAGAAGCTGAGCAGAACGTTATCATCGTTGACTCTGTTTCCAAGAGATTCTCTGCCTGTGGCGCCAGAATCGGATCCATCGCCTGCAAGAACGAAGAACTGATGATGAACATAATGAAACTTGCTCAGGCAAGACTGTGCTGTCCTACTATAGATCAGGTAGGCGCCGCTGCTCTGTATAATCTGGATCCTTCTTATTTTGATGATATCAAGAAAGAATACGAGCATAGAAGAGACGTCTCTGTCGAGGCTCTCAACGAGATAGAAGGCATCAAATACGGAATACCTGAGGGAGCTTTCTACATAACTGCTCAGCTTCCTGTGGACGATGCAGAAAAGTTCCTCATGTTCCTTCTCACAGAATTCGACGTCAACGGCGAAACATGTATGTTCGCACCTGCAGGCGGATTCTTCAGCACTAAGGGCGTAGGACAGTCTGACATGCGTATAGCGTATGTACTCAACGCAGAAGACATGAAGGCCGGAATCAATATCATCAAAGAAGGTATCAAAGCATACAACAACAGATAGTAAACATTTACGTATCAGAGATAAAAGGAAGAAACATATGAAATTATCACCTATGATGGAGCAATATATCAGCATCAAGAAGAACTACGAAGATTGTATACTGTTCTTTAGGCTAGGTGATTTTTACGAGATGTTCTTCGACGACGCCAAACTTGGGTCGAAAGAATTAGAATTAACGCTGACCGGCAAAAACTGCGGTCAAGAGGAAAGGGCTCCCATGTGCGGAGTCCCTTTCCATTCCGCGGAAAGCTACATAGCCAAGCTGGTAGATAAGGGGTATAAAGTAGCCATATGCGAGCAGGTTGAGGATCCTGCTTCGGCTAAAGGCATAGTGAAGAGAGAAGTTATCCAGGTGGTGACTCCCGGAACGGTGACGGCTCAGTCTATGCTGGCAGAAAAAGAAAACAATTATCTGGCCTGCGTATATACTGATATGCAAACTGGCGGAATGGCCATATCATACTGCGATATCTCCACGGGAGAACTCAAAGTCACAGAATACACAGACTCCGATCCTTATGAGACTCTGTTGAACGAACTCGTAAAAATCAATGCAAAAGAGATAATAACAAGTCAGGATTTTGCTGCAAATTATCCTGTAGATGAGATACATCAAATTACAGAAGCCTATATAAATACCGTAAGCAACGAGTTTTTTTCTCGCAAGAGCAGCCTTGAGGCTATAAAGGCGCAGTTTGACTGCATTTCAGTAACAGCTATAGGTCTCGAAGAAGACGGACTGTCAGTCCTTTCTCTGGGAGCCCTTCTCAGCTATCTGCTGGAGACTCAAAAGCACAGCCTCAATCAGATAACTAAAGTGCAGACTTATGAAACCGGCAGACACATGGCTCTCGATAAGGCCACCTTGCGTAACCTTGAACTCACGGAAACGCTATATGATAAAAGGATTTCAGGTTCCCTTTTGGGAGTCCTGGACAAGACCCATACCGCTATGGGAAGCCGAAAGATGAAGAAATGGCTGAGAGAACCTCTCAACGATTCGGCAGAAATAAACAGAAGACTGGACGGAGTAGAAGAACTGTACGGACAGCTTCTCATAAGAAACAACCTTAAAGAGGCTCTGAAGGGAATATACGATTTTGAACGTTTAGCAGGGCGTATCGCCTGCGGCAGCGCCAACGGCAAAGATATGATTGCCCTGAGAAATTCTCTGTTCGTATTGCCGGAAATCAAAGAGCTTTTATCTTATGCCGATTCAGATATACTTAAGGAAATAAATCAGGAAATCGATCCTCTGAACGAGGTTTGCAATATAATAGAAAAAGCCATATGCGAAGATCCTCCTTTCAACATAAAAGAGGGAGGCCTCATCAAGTGGGGCTATTCTGAAGAGCTGGATGCGCTGAAAGATTCCATAAAAGACGGCAAGTCATGGATCTCAGGCCTGGAAAGCGCCGAAAGGGAGCGTACCGGCATACGCAACCTTAAGGTGGGTTACAATAGAGTATTCGGTTATTATCTTGAAATCACAAAATCCTTCTACGACCAGATACCTGAGAATTATATAAGGAAACAGACTCTCGCCAACGCAGAGAGGTTTATAACACCTGAACTCAAAGATATGGAAAATCTGGTCCTCAATGCAGAGGCCAAGATAAATCAGATGGAGTATGATATATTCTCTTCTCTAAGAGAATATATAGGAGGATTCATAAGAAAGCTGCAGTCCACTTCAGAAGCAATAGCAAAACTGGATGTTCTCTGCGCTTTCGCTCACGTAAGCGAGAGAGAGGGCTACATAAAGCCTGTGATTGATGATTCCATGGAAATTGAGATATTGAAAGGACGCCATCCTGTGATAGAGCAGTCCATCGGAGACGGTCTGTTCATTTCAAACGATACTTATCTCAATGATAAAGATTACAGCCTGCTGCTGATAACAGGACCTAACATGGCAGGTAAATCCACCTATATGAGGCAGACTGCGCTTCTGGTGCTTATGGCTCAGGCGGGCTGTTTCATACCTTGTGAAAAAGCCAAGATAGGCGTAGTAGACAGGATATTCACCAGAATAGGCGCCTCAGATAATCTGGCCCAGGGGCAATCTACCTTTTATGTGGAAATGAGCGAATTATCTTATATACTCAATTCGGCAGGTCCGCGCAGCCTGATAATCTTAGATGAGATCGGAAGGGGCACCAGCACTTATGACGGACTTTCCATCGCCTGGGCAGTATGCGAATATCTGTGCAACGAAAATACTCATATAAGAACTCTGTTCGCTACTCATTATCATGAGCTTACAGTCCTTGAAGACAGAATACGGGGGATAAAAAATCTCAATGTAGACGTCTGCGAAGAGGACGGCAACATAATCTTTCTCCATAAAATAGTAGAAGGTTCCGCCAGCAGAAGTTACGGAATACATGTCGCCAAATTGGCGGGGATACCAAGGACGCTCCTTGCCAGAGCCAGAGAAAAGCTCGCCGAACTGGAAAGCGGCGCTCATAAAAGCGCTGACTATGAAACTTTAAAAGAAGAGAGCGAAGTGCAGCTTTCTATCTTTTCAAAAGATACGGCTGAAGATGCAGTTTCCAAAAAGCTGAGAGACCTGAACCTGATGGAATTGACTCCGTCAGAGGCCATAAGGATTCTCGAGGAATTAAAGGGATCTATAGATGATTAGAATTTTAGACAAACAAGTAGCAGATAAAATAGCAGCAGGCGAAGTCATAGAGCGCCCTGTGTCCATAATTAAAGAACTGGTGGAAAACTCCATAGACGCGGGAGCCGATTCTATAGTTATAGAAATCAAAAAAGGCGGCAAAGAATATATAAGAGTCACAGATAACGGATGCGGTATAGCGGCCGAAGAGGCGGAGAGGGCTTTTCTTCGTCATGCTACCAGCAAGATAAACACGGCTCAAGATCTTGACGCCATAGAAACTCTGGGATTCAGAGGAGAGGCTTTAGCCTCGGTATGCGCCGTCACCAGAACGGAGCTTCTCACTAAACAAGCTGAGAATAAAGTCGGCACGAGACTGGTCATTCACGGCGGAGAAGTAATATCCCGCCGTCCTTACGGCTGTCCCGACGGAACCACTCTTATAATCACCGATCTGTTCTATAATACTCCGGCAAGGCTGAAATTTATGAAAAACGATTCTGCAGAAAGCAGTCTCATAACAGACTTTATCTCCAGGATGTCTCTGGCATATGATGATATAGCTTTCAGGTTTATAAACAACGGCAACGTGGTGTTTTCTACATCAGGCGACGGAGACAGGCTGAACATCATATCGAGAGTTTTTCCTTCCATAGATGTGAGAAATCTCACGCCGGTTGGATATTCGGAAGGGAATATGCGCCTTACGGGATACATATCTACGCCGGCCATGAGCAGAACTTCGAGGACGGGACAGATATTCTTTGTCAACGGACGTTCAGTTGTGAGCAAAGTCATGGACAGGGGAGTGTCAGACGGATACAGAGAAAGGCTCTTCGAAGGCAGATATCCTGTGGCGCTTCTATTCATGGACATAGCCTTTGGAGATCTCGACGTGAACATACATCCCAACAAGAGAGAAGTGCTTTTCGACGACGAGAAAGAAGTCGAGGACTTTATTTCCCGGGGAATAAAAGAGGCTCTCGGAAACGATTCCGCCGTTGTGAGGGCTGCCAATATATTCAAGATGCCCGACGATCCCGTGAGGGAGAAGCCGGCTGAAGTGAGAGAAGATCAATTTGACTTTAAAAATTTTATGTCAACTTCTATTTCTGAAGAAAAAAGATACGAATCAGAAAGAGAAGAGTATGAGAACATGCCTTCGGCGATGGAAGATGTGGAGCTTCCAGCCGAACCTAAAGATATCTCTCTCAAGATAGAAAAACCTATTATAAAACCCTTTGATTTTGATGATCTGATATTAAAGGGCATAATCTTCGACACTTATATAATGGCCTCAGATGAGGACAATTTTTATCTCTTAGATCAGCATGCAGCTCACGAGAGAGTGTTCTATGAGAAACTTGTCGGCGAGTACGAACGCAGTGAAAAGCTTCGGCAGCCTATATTGATGCCTATAATCATAGATACAGATATTGCAGTGACAGATAAAGAAGAGCAGTGGCTCCCTATAGTGACCGCCATGGGATATACCGTAGATAATTTCGGGCAGAATAGTTACAGGGTGTCAGAGATCCCTACCTTTATGGATCTTTCAGAAGCAGAAGCTTTTCTTAAAGATTTTCTTTCAGGATTTGAAAATATTTCTGAGGCGAGAAATACTGTAGTTATTGATAAACTTATAATGAAATCTTGCAAATCGGCGGTGAAAGGCGGGGACGTCCTCTCTTCTGATGAGGCGGAGGCTCTCATCAGAGACCTTAAAGCCTGCGTCAATCCCTTCAGCTGTCCTCACGGCAGGCCTACCTTTGTGAAGTTTTCAAAATATGAGATCGAAAGGATGTTCAAGAGAGTCTGATGAAGGCCATCACCATCATCGCAGGTCCTACGGCCGTCGGAAAAACTAAATTCGCCATAGAAGCGGCGAAAGCTCTGGACGGAGAAATAGTCTCCTGCGATTCAATGCAAATCTACAAGTATATGGATATAGGAAGTGCAAAACCTACTGAACAGGAGCGGCTTGCGGCCAAGCATCATCTAATAGACATGGTAGACCCGGCGCTTCCTTTTTCGGCTGCCATGTATCAGGAACTGGCAAAAAAGGCCATAGGAGATATATTCCGAAGAGGTAAAGTGCCTGTAGTGGCAGGGGGAACAGGACTTTATTTAAATTCTCTCATTTACGATATGGATTTCGGAGGCCCTGAGACAGACCCGTCCCTGCATAAAAAACTTGAAGAAGAAGCGGCAGAAGCGGGCCCGGACGCGCTCTACCAAAGACTGTCCGTCCTGGATCGCGCGGCGGCAGACAGAATACACCCGCATAATACAAAGAGAGTAATAAGAGCGCTTGAAATTGCTATGTCGGGAAATAATCTCGAGGATTTCAAAAAATGTACTCAAAAATGTAAGGATTATGACATAAATTTTATTATTTTGACAAGAAACAGACCTGAACTTTATGATAGAATAAATAAAAGAGTTGACTTGCTTGTGGAACAAGGCCTCTTTGACGAAGTAGAATCTCTTCTTAACCGAAGACTTACCGAAAGCGATATATCCATGAAGGGGATAGGTTACAAGGAAGTCATGGGATTTCTGCACGGACGATACAGCAGGGAAGAGGCTATAGAACTCATAAAGAAAAATACACGCCGCTTTGCCAAGCGTCAGATAACCTGGTTCAAAAGATATGAAGACGCCACATGGCTCAATATAAGCGATTATCAGGGCGAGGAACAAGCTTTAGGAGAATTGTTAGAATGGCTGAAAAAAAGATACGCATACACAACAAGAGCGACAGACCCGACAACATTATAGAACGTGAAAATAACATATACATGCAGTGCGAAGCCATAGAAAAAGAACTTCCCAGTTTTTTGAGAGGATACTTCGCTTATCTTAAGGGCAACGTTCTGCCCATGACGAGGCTTGCATATCTTCATGACGTCAAATTCTTCTTGGAATATCTGATATCAGAAACCGACCTTACAAAGGCGGACAAGCTTTCCGATCTAAAGCCTGAAGATCTCAATGAGGTTCAGGCCGCCGACGTCAATATATTCATAGATTACTGCCGAAAATACAAAGTAGAAACAGATAAAGCAGTGTACATGTATGAAAACGCCAATAAGACTCTCGCACGTAAAAAATCCTCCGTCTCGGTTTTATTCAAATATCTTTACAGGGACGGCCTTGTGGAAAAAAATATCACTGACGGATTCGACCCTATAAGAGTCCCAAGACCCGGCGAAAAGGAGATAAAGGCCCTTCAGGACGACGAGGTGATGATAATGCTGGACGCCGTGTCCTCAGGAACGGGGCTGACAGATCATGAACGGATATACTGGGAAAAGACTAAACTCAGAGACAAGGCTATTTTGATCTTATTTCTTACATATGGCCTGAGATTGTCAGAGCTTCAGCAGCTGAACATCTCTTCTTTTAATTTTAAGAGGGGAGAGTTCAAGATCTATAGAAAGAGGGGGAAAGAGTCTCTCATGCCTCTCAACAAGTCGTCTACAGCTGTGATACTGGATTACACAGAAAACGAGCGTCCCGGCGAAGATAAGATATCTGAAGAACATAAAGACGCCCTGTTTCTTTCTCTTCAGGGGAAGAGGATGACAGAGCGACAGATAAGAGAGCTGGTAAAAAAATACACTTCTATAGCTCTCAGTACTTCAAGAGATTCTGGATACAGCCCTCATAAGCTCAGGGCTACGGCTGCTACAAGCCTCATAGGAAGGGGAAATTCCATATTTGACGTAGCAGCGCTTTTAGACCATGAACAAGTAACCACCACTCAGCTTTATGCGCGTCAAAAGGCGGGTATAAAGAGAGATCTTGTAAAGAATATGGAATGGGAAGAAGAAAGGAAAGAAAAGTAGTATGAACCACACCCGCGACTTACTTCAAGAAAAATTTAAAATAGATGAAAGAGTCCTCAGTCTCATAGAAGAAGCCGAGGCGGAAGTCTCTCCTCAGTTTAAAGAGCTGGATGATATAATGGCGTGTAATCAGTATAAAGTGCTCGATTCATTTCAGAGAGCAAGATTGAGCGACATGCATTTCGGATGGAATACAGGATACGGCTATGATGATCCCGGAAGAGACGCCATAGAAAAAGTATATGCCGATGTTTTTTCTACGGATAAGGCGCTCGTAAGGCCTACGATAGTAAACGGCACCCATGCTCTGGCCATAACTCTTTTAGGTATTTTAAGACCAGGAGACGAACTGATATACTGCACCGGCGGCCCCTATGACACTCTCGAAGAAGTCATCGGCATACGCGGAAGCGGAAACGGTTCTCTGAAAGATTACGGAATCACTTATAAGCAGGTAGAGCTTCTTCCCGACGGTTCTTTAGATCTGAAATCGCTGGAGAAGGCAATATCTCATAAGACTAAGATGGTGACTGTCCAAAGGGCCACTGGCTACGGGTGGAGAAAGGCCATAACCATAGATCAGATACGAGAATGGGCCGCTTTCATAGATGAAATAAATCCCGAGATAGTAAAGATGGTCGATAATTGTTACGGCGAATTTTTAGATATAAATGAACCTACAGACGTGGGAGCAGATGTAATGGCAGGTTCTCTGATCAAAAATCCCGGAGGGGGACTGGCCCTCACCGGAGGGTACGTAGCAGGAAGGGCAGACCTGATAGATAAGATCCAATACAGGATGACCTGTCCCGGAATCGGAGGGGAATGTGGTCTCACCTTCGGTCAGACCAGAACTATGTTCCAGGGCCTTTTTCAGGCTCCCCGCGTAGTCAACGGCGCAGTAAAAGGAGCTATATTGTGCGGTAAAACTTATGAAAAACTGGGTTTCGATGTATGCCCAAAGGCAGAGGAGCCAAGAAGCGATATCATTCAGGCCGTAAAATTAGAGACTCCCGAGGCTCTCGAAGCCTTCTGCAGGGCTATACAGGCAGCCGCTCCCGTAGATTCACACGTAACGCCTATTCCCTGGGATATGCCGGGATATGAATCTCAGGTAATAATGGCCGCAGGCGCCTTTGTTCAGGGTTCATCCATAGAGCTTTCGGCTGACGCACCCATGAGAGAGCCGTTTAATGTATATTTTCAGGGCGGACTTACTTATGAACATTCTAAATTCGGCGTCATAAAATCCGTAGATGAATTATTAAAGCAAGGTTTGATTTCATTATAGCAGCTTAGAGGTTTGGCAATGGGGATAGACAACTTAAAGAAACAAGATAATAAGAAAAATGTGATAGTTTCAGTCTTAAAAGTTCTTCTTCTGGTAGCTATCGTGGTAGGTATTCCTCTGTATATATACTTTTTTCAGAAGGACTGGCTTTCTCAATTTCGTAACTTCGACGATATAATATCTTATCTGCAAGGGTACAAGATGGAGTCAATTCCGATATACATCGGTATACAAGTGCTGCAGATAGTCATAAGCGTGATACCGGGTCAGTTTTTCAACTTAGCGGCAGGATACCTGTACACCTTCTTTCCGGCTCTGCTGTTTTCGATTATCGGAGCTTTTCTCGGCACGCTGATATCCTTTACGCTGGCAAAACTTTTGGGAAGCGATTTTGTGCATTTGTTTTTCGGAAAGGAAAAGACTCAGGAATACGTAAGAAAGCTGAACTCAAAGAAAGCATATACTGTAGTTTTCTTCTTATATCTTATTCCCGGCCTGCCTAAAGATGTGGTAAGCTATGCGGCAGGCGTATCGGATATGAAATTCAAGCCTTTTATGCTCTTGTCTCTGGTAGGTCGTCTGCCGGGAATGATGGGAAGCATCATGATCGGAAGCATGTGGCATAAAGAAGAATATATCGGAATGATAATTTTAGCTGTGCTGGCAGTAGTAGCGTTTACACTGTGCATAGTTTTCAGAAAAAAGATAAATAAATTTCTCGATGAGATATACGATAAAATTAGCAGCTGAATCATTAAAGATCAGCTGCTTTTATCATGCGTTCTATCCATATAGGATAATATGCCGAAGTTACGTGTACTCCGTCTCCGGCATACAGATCCGGATTATCATATAATATAGAGGTATTGTCTATGTATTCTATATTTAGACTTTTACACATATCTTTTATGGCTTCATTATATTCTTCCCACTTATAAAAATATCCGCCTGAGGATATTTTTTCATCCGAAGGCTTAGATATGGAATTTACGTAAATCGCAGTTTCAGGAGAGTCATTCATAAAGCTATCGATCAGGGATGTATATTTTTCTATGAACATCGATGTATTGCCGCTGTACATGCCCAGATCATTCATGCCGAAGGAAAAGAACGCAGTCTTCGGCCTTGCAGCTGCGGCCTGTGCCACTTTATCGTCATTTTTCATGACAGAGCCTCCGACCTCACAAAATACTTTATCTTCAGGCAAATATCCATATCCCGAAAGCCCGGAGGCTATAGAATCTCCCATGACTGCGCAATCGTCAAACAGGATACTGTACTGAGATTTTCTCAGATGGGCCAGATCACCGCTGTCTGTCTGTTCATACATATTTCTTATAACTGCTGCGGCTAAATCCGAGGAATCATTAATAGTTTCATTCAATATGTATCTTTGTTCTGTATCTGCTTGGTCTTTAGCCTCGGCATCATTTAGTTTCATGATTCCTAGTGTAAGAAGGGCAGCGATGCAGAATAATGCCAATGATAAGATTATATATTTTCTACCGGAATTCTTATTATTTTCTTTGTTTCTCATTCAATTTCACCTCATTTTTCATATTTAAATTATATATCCTGCAGCAAGTGAAAAGCAACACTTTTAACAAAAGTATGAGGGATTGAAGCCCTGGCATTTGCCACAACGCTGTATTTCTCCGGCCTTGCGGTCTATGATCCGTTCCACCTTGCAAGGGGCCATACTTCGATTTTTTTAAAAAAATCCTCTTCGTAAACATTTGTTCGTTTTTCCTATTGACATCGAACGTTTATTCTGGTATATTATAAAAAAGAACAAACGTTTGGAGGGAAGTGAGGTTCATCATGAAAACCTATAGAATAAAAAACAGATTTAAATTTACTTTATTTATAGTACTTACTATCATATTGTTTACTATGACAGCTAACTTCGCTTTAGGTATGAACACCGCTGACAGCTCGACCATACCTCAATATATGGAACTTGAAGTTTCTTCAGGCGACACTCTGTGGTCCATAGCCGACCGCTATATGTCCGATGAATCAGATATAAGAAAATCTATCTATGAACTGGGAAAAATCAACGGTATAAGCGCTTCTGAGCTCCATGCCGGCATGACGATACTGGTCCCAATCAACTAATCATAGAAAAAACGGCTCATAAAGCGATTCGGGCGCTGAGCCGTTTTTTCGTAACGTAAAACTCAGGTAAAGAAGTACTAACATATGAAAAAAATCGCTTAAAACGCAAAATAAAGCCTCGTTTTTTAATTCTATATATGTTAATATTTTTTATATCAGATAAATACAATCGATTTATAAAAGAAAGGAGCAAAGATGGAAAAGATACAATACTCATGCCCAAAATGCGGCAATACCAACTATGAAACAGACCAGTTTCAGGCGACTGGGGGAAACTTTGCCAAAATATTTGACGTTCAAAATAAGAAGTTTTTTACCGTTACTTGTACCAGATGCGGCTATACAGAATTATACAGGGGAAATAATTCCGATGGAATGGATATCATAGATTTTCTGATAGGCGGCTGAACATAAATATTAAAAGTTAAAGAGAACGTTAAAAATAAGGATGGATCGTAATTCGGCCATATTGCGGATGAAAGTCGGTCCATCCTTATTTGATTGTAATTAACTATTCCCAAAATTGTGTTTTTAGGAATAGTTTGATATCGATTCAACATCTTCTCATCTCATATCCTGTCAAGATAACTCTGCAATATTATAACTGCTGCTTGCTTATCTATCACCTTTTTTCTCTTTGCTCTGGAAACGTCTGCTTCTATAAGTACTCTTTCAGCCATGACGGTAGTAAGTCTCTCGTCTTGCCAAACTATGCTTACATCTTTTATTCCTGTACTTCGCATCTTGTTTTCCAGCATGTTTTTAAACTCATATACCTTTTCTGTCTGTATGCTGTCTGTACCGTCCAGCTTTTTTGGAAGTCCGATTACTATGGTGTCGCACTGATATTCTTTGACCATTTCCAGTATCTTAGTAGTGTCTTTACGTATTCCTACCCTCTCCAAGGTCATTATTCCCTGAGCCGTGAATCCTAAAGGATCGGACACGGCTATTCCTACAGTTTTATCACCTACATCAAGGCCTATCTTCCTCATTTTAATCTCCTTTATATATTAGTAAATGAAAACGAGCGCCGCCTATGTTGAGAGAGCGCTCGTTTTTATCACTTTACGTCGATATAAGTTCTGAGCATTTCAGCTACAAGTTCATCTCGATCTACGCCCTTTATCAGAGCGCGGGCATTATTATAGCTGGTTATATAGGATGGATCTCCAGTAATAATATAGCCTACCAACTGATCTATGGGATTATAATCCTTCTCTTCTAAACACTCATAAACCTCTTTAACTATCTGCTTGTTTGTCTTTTGGGCTTTGAAAGAATCAAACATCTTTGTATTCTTATCCATTTTACACCCCTTCCTGTCTTATGCTAAACTATAGTTGTCTTAATTGAATTATACTATGACAAGAGATTTTTAGCAACCTCAAAGGCGTCTTTTATTTTAGATGCGTCTTTTGCGCCGGCTTGAGCCATATCGGCTTTGCCTCCGCCTCCGCCTCCTGCGGCAGCTGCGATATCTTTTATCATCTTTCCGGCGTTGTATCCTCTTTCTACTACGTCATCAGTAAGGGAGACCAGGAATGTGACCTTTTCGCCGTTTTTGGTCGCAAACACCATGCAGGTATTCTTCTCAGAAGCTTTTATATCATCGGATAGACTCCTCAGATCGTTTATATTATAGCCGTCGAACTCCCTTGTGATCAAGTTTATACCGTTTATACACAAGGCGCCGGCGATCAGGCTGTCAGCCTCTCCACCCATGGCTGCCTTTTTCATCTCTTCTATTTCTTTTTTCAGAGATTTCAATTCTTCAGCTGCAGCAATAATCCTTTCCGTCAAATTGCTCTTATTGGCTTTTAAAACTTCTGCGGCAGATTCTAATATCCTGTCAGACTTTAAGGATTCGGCCAGCACGCCTGTTCCCGTGACTGCCTCTATCCTTCTGACGCCGGAAGCGATACCGCTTTCAGATATTATTTTAAACGCTCCTATCTCTCCTGTATTTTTTACATGAATTCCTCCGCATAGCTCACGGGACCATTGGCCTGCGCTTACTACCCGCACCGTATTCTTATATTTCTCTCCAAAGAGAGCCATGGCGCCTGATTTTTTCGCATCTTCCATAGACATCTCTTCACAAGTCACAGGCAGAAATTCATTTATTTTTTCATTGACTCTGTCCTGTATTTTCTCAAGCTGCTCTTTAGTTACAGCTTCAAAATGGCTGAAGTCAAACCGGAGCATATTCTCGTTGACGCTGGAGCCGGCCTGCTGTACATGAGCGCCGATTATCTCTCTCAGCGCTTTCTGCAATAAATGGGTCGCAGTGTGATTTCTTGCTGTACAGTTGCGCTTTACTGCATCAACGCTGCACCTGACTTCATCTCCGACTCTTATCACGCCTTCGGTCATCTCGCAGCAGTGAGCTATTATTCCGTCATTTTTTTCTACCGAGAATATATATCCCTGGCCGATTTCGGTTGACATAATTCCGTTATCGGCTACTTGACCTCCTCCTTCCGGATAAAACGGAGTCTTATCTAAAAATATTCTCACATTCTGTTCGGCAGAAGCCTCTTGAAGAGCGCCGTTTTCATCTATTATAGCGAGAACTCTCGCAGTATCAGAAGCAGTATCATATCCTGTGAATTGTGTTTCAGGCACGTCTACAAGATTTTTATTTTCTTTCCATGCTTCACACTCGGTATTCTTGCGGCATCTTCTACCTTGTTCTTTCTGATGTCTCATCTTTTCGGCGAACCCTTGAGTGTCGGCTGACATGTCGTTTTCGGCCAATATCTCTTCAGTCAGTTCCAGCGGAAAACCGTAGGTATCGTACAGCTTAAAGGCCTTTTCTCCGTCCAGCACTGTTTTTCCGTCTTTTTTAAGCTCTTCTACGTACTGGGCGATTATATTCTCACCCTGATCTATGGTAGATGCAAATTTATCTTCTTCTACGCTTATAATCTTCTGAATGTAATCTTTCTTTTCTACCAGTTCAGGATAAGCCTCGCCGGACACTTCTATAACCTTGTCCGACAGTTCCGCAAGGAAAGCTCCTCTTATACTTAGAAGTCTGCCGTGTCTGGCAGCTCTTCTCAAAAGTCTTCTGAGGACGTATCCCCTGCCCTCGTTGCTGGGCATTATTCCATCGGCTATCATAAAGGTTATGGAGCGCAGATGATCGGTTATAATTCTTATGGAAATATCTGACGGCGCCTGTCCGTCCTTATATTCTACTCCGCTCTTTGCTACGACACCGTCCAAAATGTGGCGTATAGTGTCTATGTCGAAGATAGAGTCAACTCCCTGCATTATGCAGGCCATTCTTTCAAGACCCATTCCCGTGTCTATGTTAGGATGCTCGAGAGGCGTATAAGTGCCGTCCTCTTCTTTCGAGAACTGGGTGAATACGTGGTTCCAGAATTCCAGATATCTGTCGCAGTCGCACCCCGGCTTGCAGGATTCCTTTCCGCAGCCGTATTCGGGGCCTCTGTCAAAGTAAAGCTCTGAACACGGCCCGCACGGTCCCAGTCCTATTTCCCAGAAATTATCTTCTTTTCCGAGGCGTACTATCCTTTCCTCAGGCATTCCGAGGCTCTTCCAGATCTCCACAGCTTCGTCGTCGTCCTGATATACGGTAGCCCATATCTTATCGAAAGGCATTTTAAGGCACTGGGTCATAAACTCCAATCCCCAGGATAAAGATTCTTTTTTAAAGTAATCGCCAAAGGAAAAGTTGCCCAGCATCTCGAAAAAAGTACCGTGTCTTGCAGTGATGCCTACATTATCTATATCCCCTGTCCTTATACATTTCTGACAGGTGGTCATCCTCTTGGAAGGCGGAGTCTCCGCTCCGGCAAAGTATTTTTTAAGAGGAGCCATCCCTGAATTTATTATCAAGAGGCTCTTATCGTCCTGAGGTATCAGCGATGCGCTCTTGGACGCATAGTGACCCTTGGCAACATAAAAGTCTCTGAATAGTTTTCTTATCTCATTTAAGCCTAATTTTTCCATATTTGAATTCCTCCTAAACTGACTAATATTTTATCATAATGAAAAGTGAAAGTCCATTGACAGAAGCGATTTTATTTTAGTTTCATTTTTTTAGTTTACGAAATCAAATATGTATCAAAAGAAATAAAAATATGCTTCTCCGGGACTTATAAAGTCTCTTCGGAGAAGCATGTCTTTCTTTAACTATCGATCTTACATCATCTGATTTTTAATATTCTTAGCCATATCAGTAACGTCCTGTCCCACATTCAGCATCTCGTCTTTTACACTTTCAACGTCTTTAGCCGTATTTCTCATATCACGCTTGAGCTGCTGTTTAGCCGCAGGCTTCATACATCCGTAGGCCACTGCTGCCGCCGTTCCCAGAGCGGCTATAGTAACCATAGTAGCTGCTGTCTTATGCATATAATCACTCCCTTCCAAGATTATTATCTGAAAAGAGTCCTTTCAATATGACAAGAAGATAATAGAATTTTATTGTTTGAAGGAGGAAATTTAAGTACTTGCTATAAACCCGCCGCCTACAACTGCATCATCGAGATAAAAAACCAAAGATTGTCCCGGAGCTATAGCTCTCTGGGGCTCGTCAAAAGTAGCAATAATTTTTTTATCGTAAACTTCATAAGATACAGCTGCAGGTTTGGCAGAATATCGAACTTTAGCGTATAATTTTTTTCCTTCAAATCTCTTCGGCGATCCTGCAGTGAAGAAATAGTCTTCACAGACTACTTTTTTGTTAAACAGTTCGTAGTTGTCCCCCAGAACCACCCTGTTTTTTTCAGGATCAATGGATGTCACAAATACAGGTTTGCCCAGGGCAATTCCAAGACCTTTCCTCTGTCCTACGGTATAATGAAGTATCCCTTTGTGCCTGCCGAGAATATTTCCTTCTTCATCAACAAAATCGCCTTCTTTAGAAGAAAATCCCAAAGACTCTATGTATTTCGCATAATCAGTATTTATGAAACATATCTCCTGACTGTCCTTTTTTTCAGCGTTACGAAGATTTTTTTCCCTGACAAGAGTCCTTATATCTTCCTTGCTTTCAAACTGCCCCAAAGGAAAAATAAGACGCCTCAGAACCTGTTGATTCAGTCTATATAGCATATACGACTGATCCTTTTTAAGGCTAACTCCACGTCTGACAAAATACTCGTCTGTTTCTTCATCGTATTTTATGCGGCAGTAGTGTCCGGTAGCAATATGATATGCGCCGATTTTGTCGGCATTTTCTATAAGCTTTTTGAATTTGATAGCCGGATTACAGATTATACACGGATTAGGTGTGCGTCCTCGCAGATATTCCCTGCAGAAATTATCGATAACTATATCGGAAAAATCTCTCGAGACGTCTTCGCATATCAAGTCTATTCCGAGGCTCTCTGCCGTTTCTCGGGCTTCTTCCCTGCCATTATTATTATCCCCGTGAACATCGAAATAATAACCTGTAACCTCATACCCTTTTTCTTTTAATAACAAAGCAGCGGCAGTGCTGTCCACCCCGCCGCTTAAGCCTAACAAAACTTTATTATTCTTCTTCACCATGTTCATCATCCTCGTCCGCCTCCGGATCGTAACCTTCGAGAGCGGCGTAATGTTTACCGGTTTTCTGAGCATAATCATATATAGCATTTTTTATCGCTTTGTCCGCTAAAACAGAACAATGAACTTTTACAGGAGGCAGACCTCCAAGCTCATCTATTATCTGTTTATTGGTAAGATCGAGAGCCTCTTCTACGCTTTTTCCTATTATCATGGAAGTGGCCATGCTGGAAGAGGCTATAGCGCTTCCGCATCCGAACGTCTTAAACTTGGCGTCTGTTATCTTATCGTTTTCATCTACTTTTATCTGAATCTGCATCATGTCTCCGCAGACAGGGCTTCCGTATACTCCTGTACCGTCGGGATTTTCCAGTTCACCTACATTTTTTGGATTTAAAAAGTTATCCATTACTATATCGTTATATAAAGCCATAAGTCATTACCAACCTTTCTTTGAGTTTACAGAAGAAATTTCTCTAAGTTTTTCAACTATCGTTTTGAGATGATCTACTACATAGTCGATGTCTTCTTTCGTGGTAAAGTCTCCTACGGTAAATCTCACCGTGCCATGGATCATCTCTACAGGGACTCCAAGAGCTGTAAGAACGTGAGACGGCTCCAGTGAAGCTGAAGAACAGGCCGAACCTGTGGATACGCTTATTCCGTACTGATTGAGCAAAAGCAGAATAGACTCACCTTCGATGTACTTGAACGTTATGTTCAGATTTCCGGGGTGTCTTCCCTCCATGGTGCCGTTTATGAAAGTGTCAGGTATCTCTGACAGGATTCTATCTTTTAAATAGTCTCTGAGCTTGGTGCAATGTTTGACGTGACTTTCGAAGTTGATCCTCGCTAATTCAGCAGCCTTGCCAAAACCTATTATGCCCGCCAGATTTTCTGTTCCGGCTCTCTTGCGGCTTTCCTGACCGCCGCCGTGCATGTAATTTGCAATATTTACTCCCTTTCTGATATAGAGAGCTCCCGATCCCTTGGGACCGTAAATTTTGTGTGATGAAACTGACATCATGTCAACGCCCATATCTTTGACGTCGATAGGGACATTTCCCAGCCCCTGAACAGCGTCGGTATGAAACAATATGCCATGCTTCTTGGCTATGGCCGCCGCCTCCTTGACAGGCTGAATCGTTCCGATCTCGTTATTCACCAGCATTATGCTTATAAGTACAGTCTTATCCGTGATCGCATCCTCAAGTTGTTTCAGATCTATTCTGCCCTCTTGATCTATGTCCAAATAAGTAATTTGACAGCCTTCTTTTTCGAGAAAAGCGCACGAATGAAGCATCGCGTGATGCTCTATCTTAGTTGTTATAATATGATTTCCCTTTGACTTCAGCTTTTCTACCGTGCCGAAAACAGCCCAGTTATCAGCTTCCGTTCCGCCGGCAGTAAAATAGATCTCCTGCGGTTTTGCGTTTATAAGAGCTGCTACCTGCTCTCTCGCATGGGTCACAGCTTCTTTTGATTCGAGACCTATATCATATAAACTTGACGGGTTTCCGAATTTTTCCGTAAAGTAAGGAATCATTTCTTTCAAGACTTCTTCTTTAACAGGAGTAGTTGCCGAATAATCTAAATAAACTTTTCTCATGTTAGTCAGTGCTCCTTCATTTTTGATCTTAAATATTATACCAAAAAACCGCCAAAATTAAACACTTAGCTAAAAAAATTGTACCAATTTGTAGGACTCTTTATCCTTTTGGCATATCACGTTATAAGTCACAGTGAAATTATCTGTTCCATCTATACCTTCCGCTTCCCATTCCATGGTCACATCGGCGCATATCATGTCTTCTTCTGACTTAGTCACAGAGATTTTTTCAAATGAATATTCTTTTACTTGCTCTATATCAGTTTGAAAATACAGATCGATATTTTGAAGATCTTCTTTTAGGAGATGATCTCCTTCAATGGAATTTATGATCTTTATTGCGTCTTCTCTGTCTATCTCTCCCGCATAAAATCCGCTGAGAGTATCTGTCCTTAGAGAAACGAGTTCTCTTATTATATCTTCATCTGTACGGGCGGACGCAAATACGCTGCTGAGAGCTATAAGACCCAAAACAGCTGCTGTTATAATTATATACTCGCGCCTCTTCTTATTCTTTCTTTCCTGCCGTCTGATGCGGCTTCTATTCTCTTCCATCGCAATTTCCCCATCTTTCCCTTTTAATAATGCTTGTCTTAAAATCTAAGAGAAAATCAGAAAGCTCCCCCTGAACTTTCAGTCTGCCTTTTGACAAAAACTCTTCTCTTTTCTCTAATTTACAATAAAAGGACCGAAAAACTTGTCAGAATTTCGGTCCTGTATTAAATATATTTAAAAAAAGCCCCGCAGTCATTTAACTGCGGGGATCAGAGGCTTATATAATGCCTTAATGTTTTTTCTTATAAGTGCAGGAAAGGCCTTTACCGGCTCCTATCGCTGATATTCCAAACAATGTGATCCACAATAATAAATTGTTGTGATCGGCAGTTTTCGGAACTCCCACAGGCTTTTCGTCTTTTGCGGCGTTATCATTTCCCTGCTCTGTATCTTCAGGCTCTGTAACAGCCGGAAGCTTAGGAATGACGGTGTCAGCCAGTTCAATTTCCTTGCCGGCGTCTTTATCGCTGAAATATTTTCCGCAGTCTTCACAATACCAGTATTCAATGTTTCCGGCGCTGTCTAAAGTAGGCTCTTTGGCTTCATTTCTAATCAATTTATGATCCAGCAGACTGCCATACTCCTGGCCGCAGATATCGCATACTGCCTTTGACGTGCATGTTGCTGTTCCACCTGTATGGTTGTCACATTCGATTATACCATATCTTACTATATCGATAGCGCCATCCATGATTCCGTGATTAGTCAAAATTACATATTCAGGGATGATAAGCCTGGAGCCTTCTTCAAAAGTCAGGGTAGTTCCCTCAGAGATAGTCACGTTGCCCGGAAGAGTAACTTCTCCCATAACTTTTCCGGATATTCCATTTATCAAGACAGTGTTCTCTATGCTGCCTTCAAAAGTCTCATCGCCGGAAGTACTTATCCACGAGTCTGAGACAGATACGGTATTTTTCGAAAGCACACCGCTTGCCCCATCGGCTCCGGACGCGTTTACGATACTATTTGTTATTTCAACATTTTCCTGTGAGAAAACAGCAACATCATTGGTTGATATGGCCTCTGCCCGGCTATCTGAAATGATAACTCCGCTGTTGCCTCGGATCGCAGGCCAGTAGCCGGCAGCGTCTATATCTGAACCGTTTTCAATGGTGACAGTTTCAGGAGAAAAGATGCCTGCATCGCCGCCGGACTTAGCAGACACTTTGCTGGAAGAGATAGATATTCCCGATGTCCCGCATAGCGCCGGCCAGCTGTCTTCATTTGAAGTCTCTGCCACAACCTCGGCATTATCAGAAATCCTAACGCTTGAAAAGCCGTAGATACCGTTTGCATACTTACCTGTAGATACAGCCGTTACAGTTCCTCCGGAAATAGAGATATTTTCTCCGCCGATGGCAAATATTCCGATTTCATCTCCATCATCATAGACACCCGGAAATTCACTAGTGGCCTTTACATCGCTGTCAGTTATAATTATATCGCCGTTGGTCATGATTCCGGCATCGTTTGCGCTGACTGCATTAACGGAAGAGTCCTCAATAATGATGTTTCCGCTTGAGGACATCATACCTGCATAATAATTGCCGCTGGTAGAAACGCTCTCTACTCTGCTGTTTGCAATAGTGATGTCTCCCTTACCATAAATTCCCCACACACCCGACGAAGAGGCAGTAACATCAGCACCGTTTTTTATCATTATATAACTTTGGGAATGAATACCGCCGCCCGAGGACCCGGTGGTGCTGGCCGTTATAACGGTTCCATCGATAGTAATGCCTCCGGTAGCCATTATAGCATACGTTTTGCCCGTAACATCAAGTGTTCCCTCTCCGCTGATGTTGAGCTGACCATTTATGGACATACATTGGTCGTGACTGATGGTGTTCTTACCCACGACATTCAGGTTTAATCCTTTATTTGCTGCAGATACATATATGGCCGGAGCAGAAGGGCTGCCTTCAGGCACAAGCTCAGCATTATTTAAAGTAAGCGTATTGGTTTCTCTGTCATAGGACACTGTTCCATCACCGAGAACGTCCTCAGCGTTGGCGTCAGTTACAGAGATGACAGATGCTCCGGAGTTAATGCTCAGATAAGGTACTTCTGCAAAAGCGAATACAGGACTCATGGTCATAATCATGCATATCGCTAAAAGCAGGCTGAAAATTTTTCGTTTCGATTTCATAGATATTCCTCCTCAGTAAATTATTTTGGTTTTCAGCACGCAAAAACAGGCGTATTATGCCCATAATAAAATGGGCATAATACGCCTTTCAGGTCTTAGGGAATTGATCTTTAACAAAAATAAACAGGCAGAATTATTGCTTGCTTGCTTGCTTGCTTGCTTGCTTGCTTGCTTGCTTGCTTGCTTGCTAAGATTCTCTTCTCTGCGCTCATTCTTGTCAAGCTCCTTTCGCCAAAATATAATGATATATTTAGATTATAATTGATACTTCCTTAACTTTCAAGAATATTTTCCAAAATATGGTTTTAATATTTTAACAAATATCAGTTTTTCTCAAAACTTTTCTCTTTTTCTGCCGCCGGCGGCTGTTTACCTTCTTCCACCACTTCTATCATATCCAGTTGAAACTTGAGATTTTCCCGGAATGCATCTATATACTCTCTGTATAGGAGTTGTTGCTCCTGCTTCTCCTCTTCCGTAAGCCCCTCATTTTTCTTTTTATGAGCAAGCTGGTTTATCCTATCGATCTTTTCCTGTGTTATCATAATATTTTTTAATATCTCCTCAATGTCTTTAAAACTTCTACTCAGCTCATCGAGCCTCATATCTCACGAAGTATTTTACCACGGCTGTACAGAGGTTTCAACATTTGTATGCTTATAGCATATAAAAAACGCCGGAATCAATCACCGGCGTTTTTATCCCCTTTATCCCACTTTTCTTTCAAGTCTCAGCTTATCTGCAATTATAGCTATGAACTCGCTGTTGGTGGGCTTGCCCTTATCAGTCTTTACCGTATATCCAAACAGAGAATCCAATGTTTCAAGTTTACCTCTGTTCCATGCGATCTCTATAGCGTGACGAATGGCTCTCTCTACACGGCTTGGAGTAGTGTTGTTCATCTTGGCGATGGCCGGATAAAGTTCCTTCGTCACAGCACTTAAGTAATCCATATTGTTCACTACCAGAGTTATGGCGTCTCTGAGATATTGATATCCCTTTATATGTGCAGGTACTCCTACTTCATGTATCAAATTCGTTATATCTATTTCCAAATCGTTGTTAAGTAATGATTCTTTCATAACCAGAGATTTGCGGAGATTGGAATTGGACTCATCTCCTTGTATCCCTCCGTACAGAGCGTCGCTGAGCTGATTTATTCTCTTTACCAGCAGGCTCAGATTAACCGGCTTTACCAGATAATACTGCGCTCCCAATGCCATGGATTTTTGTATCATGGAATCCTGACCTATGGCGGAAGCAATTATTACCCTCGGATATTTCTTGAGTTCGGCGCTGTTCAGCGCTTCGAGAACACCGAATCCATCCATATGCGGCATGATGAGATCCAAGATCAGTATGTCGGGACAATGATCTTCTGTCTTTAGGTATTCCATTGCCTTTACTCCGTCGGGAGCAGTAAAAAGGACTTCTATATTCTCCTGCTTTTTAAGATAGTCCCTTACTACTTCGCAGAAGTCTAAGTTATCATCCACTACTCCAACTTTAATTTTTTTCATTTTCTCCTCCTGTACACACAAAGCTTTCTTTTCTGTCAAATTTTTCATTATCTGATCTAAGTTTAATATAAGTTTTTAAATTTTGGTAAATATTTTTCATTCAAATTGTTACTTATTTCGACGTTATACTATATTTTGTGCTTTACTTAGTCAAAGTTCTTCCTTCTTCTACCATCCACTCAGCAAAAATACCATAGCCCTTTGTGGGATTATTTACAAAAACATGGGTTACCGCCCCGATTATTCTGTTATTCTGTATTATAGGGCTTCCGCTCATTCCCTGAACGATGCCTCCGCAGTATGCAAGAAGCCTTTTATCGGTAACTTCTATCTCCAGACCCTTACTGTCTGCTTCACGCTGCCTGTTTACCTTGCTTATATTGATCTCAAACTTCTCCACCTTATCTCCATCTATGGTGGTGAGTATATAAGCGGGTCCTTCCACTATCTGATCCTGCGTAGCCATTATCATGGGTTCGGCCATATTCAGTTCATCTTTGTTTGTTCCAATGGAATATATACCGTATTCACAGTTTTTCTTTACTTCGCCCAGGGGAAGTTCATATTCGTAGAATATCCCTCGTATTTCTCCGGGAACACCTGCTTCTCCTTCTTTGATAGACTTGACTTCAGTTCTCAAAAGCTTTCCGTCTCCGGCTTCCAGCAGAGTTTCTGTTTTACTCTCGTATATGCCGTGGCCTAAGGCCGCAAATACATTGGTATCCGGGTCATAAAAGGACAGAGTTCCTATGCCTGCGATCTTTTCCTTTACCCATACTCCTATCTTCTGCTGTCCGCTGCCGTACTCCTTTACTGGTTCTACGGTATAATCATGTATCTCATCTTTTCTGGAAACCTGTACTTTTACAGAACCCTCAGCTTTTTCAACTATGGAAGTCACCTCGTCGGCGTAATACACCTCCTGTCCGTTTACGGACAGGATTATATCACCTATCTGCAGGCCTGCGTCATATCCCGGGCTGACCACACTGTTCTCTGTCTCTATCTCTTCCAGTCCTACCACCAGTACGCCTTTAACATTCATCCTGATACCCACCGACTGACCTCCGGGAACCAGGACTTTTTCACTGACTACTTCTACTGCTTCTTCCGATTTGTTAAAATGATCCGAAATAAGGCCGAAAGCTCCTATAAAGCCTATGGTAAGGCAAAACAGGATCAGCGCCTTTTTTACGTTTTTCTTCATCAAATCCGCCTCTAACTTTCAAAATCTTGCAAGAGAGCAGCCAGCTCCTCCTGGGTATTCACCTTTACACCTTCCTCAAAGGCTTTCTGGTCATCGAGGGGAAGCAGATCGTAAAGAATATCGGTAGTCTCAAGCTTTACCTCACTTCCGCTGCCGCTGGAAAAATATACACAAATCTGACTGCCGTCTTTCCTAACTACATAATATGATTGTGTTTCTTCACTGATGTCAGACTTTTTGTCATCCTGCTCCGTCTCCCCGGATGCTCCGGCTTGCTTATCTCCGTTATCCTCATCTTTATCTTGCGGAGTCTTCACATCTTCTCCCTGATTCTCTTGCGTCTGAGTCTGAGCATTTACTCTCTGATCGTCGGACTGTTGATCTTTTGGCCAGAGCAGCGCTATTATCAGAAGACAAAGCGTTATAACAAGAGCAGTGTATATAAAGGTCCTGTAATTTTTCTTTTTAGTAAACATATAATCACCTCGTGACTATTGTTTGCCGAATTGGAAAATATTATACAGTTATGTATTCCCGCATATTTTCAAGAGTTTTATCACCTATGCCGCTGACATTTTTCAGCTCATCGACAGAAGAAAACCGTCCGTTTTTTTCTCTGTATTCTATTATCTTCTGAGCAGTAGCAGGACCTATGCCCGGAACTGTCTGAAGCTTTGAAGAATCGGCTTTGTTTATATTTACCTTGTCCTCGGCGGTCTGACCGTAACTTTCAGAGGCTTCGCCTTCTTGTGAAATATCCTCTTTAGAATATATCACTATCTTCTGGCCGTCTGTAACCTCCTCTGCTCTGTTGACGGAGCTGATATCCGCCCCGTCTGTTATGCCGCCCGCCTCTTCTATCACCTGAAATATTCTGGTTCCCACAGAAACCTGATATACTCCCGGTTCTTTCACACATCCGCTTATATCAACATATATGTCTCCTCCTTTATCTTCTTCTGTACTCTCTACCTGCTCCTTCGTCTCGGCCGGCGATTGGCTCTCTTTGATCTCTTCTTTTTTCTCACCTCCAAAAGCCCAGAAAAATAAAAGGACAGCCGCTACCGTAACGGGCAGGGCTGCCTTTTTGATCGTTTCTTTGTTCAGGAGAATAAATTCTTTCAAGTCATCTATGCTCCTGATGTCTTTTAATTTTCTCATATTTTTTTGCACCCCTTTTACCAGAATTTTACTTCAAAAAAATGGGTGTGTCAATGCTAAAATTGTAAATTATTGTAAAATATTATCTTTTTCCGCCTTACTTCCATCATGTATCGAGGCACATCTATCATAGCAAAGCTGCAAAAGGACGATATGACCAGCTCCGGGCTGAGATTGGAAGCGCTTCCGCAGTCTAAGACCATGGAAAGGGCGATGTTTTCTTCTATTGACTTTCCGGTCAGATCTCTTATCTTATCCTTTATATCTACTTGAATCATCTTCTTGTCTTTTTTACGTCTCTTCATGGCGATGATCTGTTCCTGCGCGAGATATCCGCTTAGGGCCTTTTCGAGATCCTCCTGCTTTATACAGACAGGTATTATTATCTCATATTCGGCCTTCTGCGCCTCGGCAGCCAGTGACTTCACAGACTCTTCAAGTCTTCCACACCACTTTATATCAAGACCCTTTGGCATCTCATTCTTAAGAATATTCTCAAGTTCTACAGGGTCCTGGCAGGTATTTGTCTCAAACTCCACAAGTTCGTTATCTCCAAGATATCCTAAGGACAACGGCTGAGCAAAGCTCAGTTTGGGATGGGGATTAAATCCCTGGGAATATTTGAGATCTACTCCAGTTTTGCGGAAAGCTCTCTTAAAGAACCTGAGCAGATCCAGATGAGATGTATATTTAGCATATCCGCCTTTACTGAATTTAATCACATATCTCTCGGACATAAATTTCCTCCCGCCTTACATTCTACTACCTTGTTTATTCCGCATCCGCGGCAGCCGTCTCTGCAGTCCTTGGTAGTTTCTTCTCTATAGCTCTTTTCGCGTTCGAGAGCGAGAAAGCTCTTGCTGACTCCACAGCTTATATGATCCCACGGCAGCACCTCATCCTGATGTCTTTCTCTGAAAGCATAAAATTCGGGAGTGGCTCCGCTTTCTTCGAATGCCTTCTTCCACTTTTCAGGATAAAAATGCTCTGTCCATCCGTCCAGACGGCAACCGTAAGCGTGCGCCAAGGCGATGGCCTTTCCGACTCGCCTGTCTCCTCTTGCCAGTACGGCCTCGCATACACTGGTGAAACTGTCATGGTAATTAAAAGTTACACCTTTTATCTTCAGCTTTTTCTCTAGATACCTGTGCTTTTCCATGAACTCCTGGGGAGTATTCTGCCTTTCCCATTGGAAAGGTGTATCTGCTTTTGGAACGAAATTTGATACGCTCACAGTAAGCCTGAATCTGCCTCCTTTAGGACCGTTATACTTCTTATTTATCTCTATTATATTTGCTGCGATTTCGCAAATACCGTCCAGGTCCTCTTCCGTCTCGGTAGGAAGGCCTATCATAAAGTATAGTTTGATATGGCGCCATCCAAGAGATATGGCCTGCTCCACCGAAGTATATATATCTTCTGCCGTGACTCCTTTGTTTATCACGTCTCTGAGTCTCTGGCTTCCCGCTTCCGGAGCATAAGTGAGACCGGATTTTTTGTATTCCTGTATTCTGCCTAAGACGTCAAAAGCAAATTTATCTATGCGAAGAGAAGGCAGTGAAAGAGAAACGTTATTAGCTTTGCAGTAATCCATCAGCTCCATGGTCAGTTCTTCAAACTGAGAATGATCGCTGGTAGACAGGGAAAGCAGGGAAAGTTCGTCATTACCCGTGGCTTCAATCTGCAATTTAGCCAGTTCCATTATTTTTTCTTTGCTTCTCTCTCTGACAGGCCTGTATATCATCCCTGCCTGACAGAATCTGCAGCCTCTTGTACATCCTCTGAAAGTCTCTACGACTGCTCTGTCATGTACGGCTTCTACCATCGGTATTACAGGTTTTACCGGAAACTGAACATTCTCTGTTTCCGGCAATATGTATCTTTGAACAATATCGGGCGCAGACTCATTGAGCTTATATACACCTTTTATAGTTCCGTCCGTGCCGTATTCAGGCCTGTAAAATTCGGGAACATATACTCCCGTCATGGCGGCGGCTCTCTCTAAGAATTCCTTTTTCGTCAGTCCCTCTTTTCTGCAGTTCAGATGAAGCTGCATTATCTTGGGAAGCAGTTCTTCTCCATCGCCTATCAAGAAAATATCTATGAAGTCGGCCAGAGGCTCCGGGTTAAAGGCGCAGGGACCTCCGGCGGCTATTATAGGAAAGCTGTCGTCTCTCTGATCAGAGTACAGCGGTATTTTGGCTAATTCAAGCATATTGAGAATAGTGGCATAGGACATCTCATATTGGAGGGTGAACCCTATCATTTCCATGTCCTTTAAAGGGGTCTTGTTCTCCAGCGTAAACAGGGGAAGATCTTCGTCTCTCATCAGTTTTTCCATATCAGGAGCAGGTGAGAATACTCTTTCGCAGCTTAAGTCGTCAGTCTCGTTCACCGCATTATAAAGTATCTGCATTCCCAGATAAGACATGCCTATCTCGTACAGGTCCGGAAAGGCAAAGGCGAGACGTTCTTCTGCTTCTTTTTTTACGGAGTTTACTTCTCCGCCTATATAACGTCCCGGTTTTTCAACTTGTTTCAATATTTCATCGAGTCTTTTTTCAAACTCCATTTCATCCTCCTTCAAAGAGCCTGTCCAAACTGATTCCTATGACTTTTTCTATCCGGTCTATCAGCAATCGTATTTCCTCTTTGTTTTTAAGTATTTGTTCTACTGCTTTCTGAGAATCCTTGGCTTTTTCAAGGATATAGTCGAAACGTTCATCTAATCCGACATACTTATCCTCTTTTACAAGCCTGTCGGCCAGGCAGACCATATCACACTCGTTAAGCCTTTCCACATCGTTAAACTTAGGATATCTCATATGTACTTTTACTATTTCAGCCTCGTCCCGGTATCCCATGTCGTTTAAAATCTCATATCCTATCAGATCATGGCGCTCCTTTGTCCTGGCCACATCATGAACGAGCCCTGCTCCCCTTATGAGATCTATATCCAGGCTGTAGCCGCATCTATTCAATTCCCGGCCTAATTTTGCTGCTACATCGGAAACGGCCCTGCAATGAGCTTTTACCTTTTCAGGCGTGTTCCACTCTCTGTACAGCTTGTCTATCTCTTCTGTCGAAATTCGCTTAGTCAAATCTGTCACCTTCTTTTAAAATCACAGCGCAAGATCCCGGCAAGCAACGCCGCTATCATGATCGATGAGGTTATTATATCATAATCGCAGGCACCCTGCGCCGCAGCGGCGATTCAATGAACCCTTCCTTTCGGCGGTAGCCCTCGGTGGTCGCTTGCAAATCGCCGGCTCTGCTGTTGCAAATTGCTGGCTCTGATGCCGCAGAGCCGCATGCTGTATTTTCTTAGCCTTTTGTGCTGATTCTACAACATTTTAGGAAGAAAACAGCTTAAATGACGGCACAAAGGCGGATATGCTGTAAATTTTGATTTATTATTGCGATTCTACAACCATTTTAACAAATTCTGTTGTAGAATTTACGCTTTTTTCTGTAGAATACAGCATGCGCTGTTTTTCACCGCAACAAACGCGGCAGCGGCCGGCCGTATTTCTTGGGTTCATTATACCACAGAGTCTCCCAGTTGATAATAAAATTCTTCTTCTCCCTTGCTGTCAAAGGTTCCGATAATATCTCCCTTTTTCACTTTATCACCGGCGACGACAGTCAGAGTGTAAAGATTTCCATACACCGAAAACTTATCTTCGTGTTTGATTTTAACACACATTCCCAGTTCTCTGTCGATGCCCGCATAAGTAACTTCTCCGCTTCCTGCGGCGTGAACAGTCTTGATATCGTCCTTGTCGTCTTCATTTACAGGCGCGCCAAACTCACCGGCTTCATTGGCCTGAGTTATGACGGAAACCAAAGCTGAGGGGGCGTTTACTATTTTTGAAGTCAGCTGATCTCCTACCTCTTTTATCTCTTCTATTGTGTAATTTTTTTGCGCCTGCTCTCTTATGGAATCTTTTATCTTCGTGACGGTATCTCCGCCTATCATGGCGCTCACTCTGACCAGCGCAAATATGGCAAGACATATTACTGCCTGAATTAAAAGTTTGTCTTGATATCTTCTCATGGTCCCCTCCTTCTGCTTCTAATTCATTTTATGAGAAGCGGGGGTAAAACATGACGGCATCAAAACCTAAAAAGGCAGTATATACCTGCCTTTTTAAGATCATTCGTCCCAGTATTCCATGTCGTAATCTTCTATTCTGATTATATCGCCTTCTTCAAGACCCATTTCTTTAAGGCGGTCTATGGCCCCTCTCTTCTCTATATATTTATACAAATAGCGCAGAGAGCCCATATCGTTAAAATTAGTAGAGCGGAATATCTTATCCAGCTGTTTTCCGCTGAGAGTATATACGCCGTCCTCTTCGTCATAACCTGTTTGGATTTCTCTGTATTCAGGATCAGCCTGATCCGCCTCAAAATCGAAGTACTGGGCAGGATCCTCATCCTCGGCCGGAGACTGCTCTACTCGCTGGAGTTCCAAAAGCGCTGCGGCAAGAAGCTCCTTGACTCCCAAATTCAGAGGAGCCGATATTGGAAATACCTTGTATCCCGCATCTTCCACATGAGCCTTGAACTCAAGATACTCCTTGGAATCCTCATCTGTCATATCTATCTTGTTTGCCGCTACTATCTGAGGTTTTTTCAGTATCTTAGGGCTGTAGGCAGCCAACTCGGCATTTATCTTGTCAAAATCGTCCCTGGGGTCTCTTCCCTCGCTTCCCGACACATCTACTACATGGATCAGCACCTTTGTGCGCTCTATGTGTTTGAGAAATCTAAATCCCAGTCCGAGTCCCTGGCTTGCGCCCTCTATTATTCCGGCGATATCTGCCATCACGAAACTGTCGTCGAAAATATTCACTACTCCCAGATTTGGATCTATGGTAGTAAAATGATAATTAGCTATCTTAGGCTGGGCGCTGGTGGCCACAGACAAAAGCGACGACTTTCCTACGTTGGGAAACCCCACTAAACCTACGTCCGCTATAAGCTTCATTTCAAGAATGACTTGACGTTCTTTGGCTTCGCCTCCGGCTTCAGCGAAATTAGGGGCTTGTCTCACTGAATTTTTAAAGTGAACATTGCCTCTGCCGCCTTTGCCTCCTCTGGCCGCCACGAAACGCTGACCGTTTTCCGTAAGATCTTTCATGGTGAGTCCCGTCTCCTCATCTATGACCACGGTCCCCATGGGCACCCTGATCTCAAGATCTTCTCCCGCCTTTCCGAATCTCTTGCGCTTCATGCCGTCCTGTCCGTTTTCCGCTTCATATTTTCTCTTATATCTGAAATCCATGAGAGTCCTCAAGTTTCTGTCAGCTACAAAAACTACGTCTCCGCCTCTTCCGCCGTCTCCGCCGTCCGGTCCTCCTTCGGGAACATACGGCTCTCTTCTGAAGGTAACGGCTCCGTTACCGCCTTTTCCCGATTTTATTGTTATCCTTGCTCTATCTACGAACATCTTGGACATCAGCCTCCCCTCTGTCACAAAAAGACCCTGTAATATGTTAGTTACAGGGTCTCAAGTTTTCAATTAAGCTTCCTTTGGATAAACGCTTACTTGCTTTCTGTTTCTGTCTTTTCTCTCGAATTTGACAGCTCCGTCTATCTTGGCAAAGAGAGTATCATCGCCGCCTATACCGACGTTGTTGCCGGGATGGAACTTAGTTCCTCTCTGTCTTACCAAAATGCTTCCGGCGCTTACATACTGACCGTCTCCAGCTTTGAGTCCAAGGCGTTTGGACTCGGAGTCACGACCGTTCTTGGAGCTACCTACACCTTTTTTACTTGCCATTACTCTCGCCTCCTATGCTCTATTGTCAGATTACTTTAACGCTGCTTCGATAGCTTCGATGATAACTGCTTTTGTAGCTTTTTCATCGATAGTTATGTCGTTTTCTTTAGCGAATGCAATCAATTCGTCTTTCTTCATCGAAGCTGAAACCTTTTTTGCCGGCTTTGCTTCTTTAACTTCCTCTTTGGCTTCTGCTTTAGGAGCCTCTTTTACAGGTTCGGCCTTTTTAGATCCTGTTCCCAGTGATTCGATCTTAACCATCGTATACGGCTGTCTGTGACCCTGTTTCTTTCTGTAGTCCTTCTTGGCCTTATACTTAAAGATTATGACCTTTTTACCTTTTCCGTTTTCTACTACGCTTGCAGTTACGCCAGCGTCTAAATAAGGCGTTCCGACTTTCATTTCTTTTCCGTCGCTGAGAACGAGTACCTTATCAAAAGTTACTTTGTCTCCGGCTTTTGCATCAAGTTTTTCAACTGTGATAACGTCGCCTTCCTGTACTCTGTACTGCTTTCCGCCTGTTTCGATTACTGCGTACATTATATTTTTCTCCTCCTCTATCCGGTCTCGCCATCGTGGGTGGACGCTTCTGGTCACTAAAAGTGCAATGAAGATCTCTTATTACCCATTCTGCGCGGCTCAACTTGGTTATGATACCATTAAAATGGCTCAATGTCAAGGGTTTTAGGCAAAAAGTCAAAACATTTTTCAAGTACCGACTACTGATCTGAACATATCAGAATGAGAGACTCTCCCAATTTATTTTTCAGCAATTTCAAAATATCTTTGGACATCCTGTCCACATTCTCCCATGAATCAAATCTCAGGCAGATTCGAAAATCCGACCGGCATATCCCGATGATAAGTTCCATAAAAGCCGATACAACCCGAACGAAGGGAACTCCCGTCTGACTCGCAGCGCCCAGTTTGCGGGTGATAAAAGCCAGATCCTTTATCTGCCCGCTGTCAAGGTAATCCGGCAATGACAATTCGGAAAACTCCGCCAGCTTCTCCGCAGTCTGCGCCATAAAGAAGGCGTCTACAGAAGGTATCGCTTCGACTGTCATGTCGATGATCTTTTCATCTTTTTTTCGCACTTCGGCAAATCCGCCTATGAGTTTTTCAAGTCTTTTGGGCGGTTCTATGCCTATATCGTAGACCATCCTATTGTAAAATTTCTGATAAAAGCGAGCAGCTTCGCTTCGCTGTCCTTCTTCTAAAAGGAGAGAAATCTTTATCTCTGCATTTTTCTCATCATAAGGATCCATAGTCTCAAGATCTGTTATTATATCCAGGCATTTTCTTATTTCTTTATTTTCTCTGTATAATTCCATCAGCCTTTTGAGTATGACCTGTCTCTTATTCTCCAGAATATAGCGCTGCATTATCATCAGTTCTTCAAATTCTTCCAGATCGGAAAAATATCTGTTTTCAAAGAAATCTCCTCTGAACATGCACCGCAGTTCTTCCAGCCTGCCTATATCGCAGTTTTCAACGTCGGCCTCGATGATCTGTCTGAAATCGCACTGATATGAGTATTTCTCATTGATCTGACAGTCATCCCGCGTAATTATCAGAAAAGGCTGGCCTGACGGCTGCACGCATATAGTCTTTCTCAGCTGCCACAGATTAAATCTGAGGTTGTATTTTGCAGCCTCTTCACTGCTTTCAGGCCACAAATAGCCTATCAATTCTTTTCTTGAACATCTCAATCTCTTTTTTGTCATGAGGATAGCTATGAGAGCCTGGCTTTTGCTGCTCAGCTTATCAGTAATATTCATGCCTTCGGACTCAATTTTAAGAGTTCCTAAAAAGTCAATCTTTAACATGATAAACACCTCTGTCAAAGACTATCTCTCCTGCCTTGATGGTACACAAAGGCCTGATAGTCTTGAGACTCTTGGGATCTGTCGACTTAAGGTCGACGGGAAAGATAACTGCATCGGCATATTTTCCTGCAGTGAGACTGCCTAAATGCTCCTCTAAAAAGAGGCCGTATGCGCCGCTGGCAGTATACATCCTTATGGCTTCTTCCACAGTAATCCTGTGTCTTCTCACAGGATGATTGACTGCGTAGTGAATACCCAACATAGGATTTGGGTCCGTCACATTGCTGTCAGAGCCTCCGCACAGGACTATACCGCAGTCTAATATTTCGCGAAAAGCGTTTGTCTGTTTATATCTTTCTCCCAGCCTGTGCTGATACATCTTTCCGGCTCCTCCCCAGAGTCCCTCATAGGTAGGCTGCATGGAAAGTATGACACCGAGTTTTTCCGCCCGCAGCATCTGGGACTGTGTGATCATCTCTGCGTGCTCTATTCTTCCTCTCAGCTTTCTGGCAGGATATCGCTCTTCCGCATATTCAAAAGCCTTTAGACACTCCTCTATAGCGCCGTCGCCAATGGCGTCAAGGCCCACCTGAAGATTATTTCTGTAACATTCCGCTACGAGCTCTCTCAGCTGCGAAGGCGGTATGCTGTATATGCCCTTCTTTCCTGGGGCGTCGGAATAATCTGCGCACAGAGCCGCAGTCCTTCCTCCGATAGTTCCGTCCACATAGAGCGCTCCCCCTATCCTGTGAAGTCCCTTTTCTATTACTGATCTTATATCGGTGGTCTGATAGAACAATTCCATCGCAATCTTGTAATTTTCTCCGTACTTGTATATGAACTCAGCATCCGGACTCTCGTCAAAGGAAGAGGACATATTTCCTCCTTCCATGGCCGCTACAGTCGTAAGCCCCAAGCCAAACAGCTGCGGCACGAGACGGTCTACTGCTTTTTTGCGGTCTTCGTCTGTCATGGCGCTAAAGATCTTATTATCCAGCACTGCTCCTGCCTGATCGGTGAATATACCGGTAGGCATTCCGCTGTCGTCTACCTCTACTCCGTTGAGTGAGAACGGTACTTTAAAATATAAGATGCCGTAGGTGTTTAGAGCAAGAATTTTATAATCTGCAGAATACACGGCTACAGGAGCGTCTTTGCAGTATTTGTCCAGAATCGTTCTGCCCGGCATTTCGCCTTCTTCAAGATATTGAGGATCGAGTTTTGTTCCTATAATCAGCTCTCCTTTTTTTCCTGAATATGCCGATTTTAATTTTTTGCCCGCCGCTCTGTAATTTTTTACGCCCTCCAGCGATACCCAGCTGTCGCTGACGGCTGTCATCACCACATGAAAATGGCTATCGATGAATCCCGGAGTGACGCTTCCTCCTCTGGCGTCTATCACTTTTGATCTATTGGTAAGATGAGTTTTATAGTCGTCTCCCGTTCCTACTTCTAAGATACGGTTTCTTTCGATGACCATCCAGTCGGCCGTCCCTTTTTCATCCATGGTCATCAGTTTTCCGTTGATAATGATCGTATTTTCTTTCATAAAAACTACCTCTGTCGTCTTTATATTATAATACAAAAAAACTGCCGCCCGGACAAGCTGTAATCCGAAGCGGCAGCAAAAAAGATTTATTTTGTGTATACGATCTTTCCGCCGACCATGGTCATGACGGGTTTTATTTCTTTGATCTCCATCGGATCCACAGTAAAGATATCCCGGTCTAAGAGCACCATGTCTGCATAATATCCTTCTCTGATCCTTCCTTTGCGGTCTTCCATGAATTCTGCGTAAGCGCTCTCATAAGTATATGCGTCTACCGCAGTCTCCACGTCCACACATTCTTTAGGATAAAATCCACCCGCAGGCTGTCCTTTTCTGTTCTTTCTCGTGACTGCCATATAGATATTCTCAAAAGGATTGTAATATTCTACAGGGCAATCCGTACCGTATGATACGTGGGCTCCTTTTCTGTAGAGCGAGCCGAACGCATAGGAAGTCGAAGTTAGCTCACTGCCGCATAATTCCTCTACGATGTTCATATCGTAGTCGAGAAATATAGGCTGAGCGAATACCAGAATGTCTTTTTCCGCTATACGATCGAGAAGAGCCTCATCTGTTATCTGGCAGTGGATGAGAGCGTGCCTTAGCTTGTTCTTGCCGTCTACAAACGCATGCTCGTAGCAGTCTATGGTTCTTTCTACAGCGGCGTCTCCTATGACGTGAGTCACCACCTGCAGACCGTATTCTTTGGCAAGCTGACAGTATTTTTCCATCTCTTCCGGTTTGATCCATTCCAGTCCGTGATTCTCCCTGTCAGATTCATAGCCGTTCCTCATGAGAGCAGTTCTGGCTCCCAGGCTGCCGTCCTTGAACAGTTTCAAAGGTCCGAGAGTCAGCCAGGAATCTCTTTCATATTTGCCTTTGGCAAATTCGCCTTCCTTAAGATATTCTTCAAAAGCAGAAAAGTCGTTGAAGCACACTTGATGCCTGTAGCGTATCAATGCCTCGCCCTTATCGTATATATCATGGAGCAGCGCAAATGCCGCCGGTCCGTCCATGAAGGTAGTTCCGACATCGTTGCTCTGCACACTGGTGATACCGCATGATACTGCGTCTTTCATGGTCTCGATCAGAATTCTTCTTCTCTCCTCCATAGAAAAGTCAGGTATCAGCGCCTTGGCGATATTACACGCGTTGGCCGTGAATATACCGTTGGGATAGCCGTCCTCTCCGATCAGGAATTCTCCGTCGGTAAATTGAGGCGAACTTCCGTCTATACCCAGCATTTCGATAAGTTTAGTATTAGTAGAAACGATATGTCCGCATACTCTCTCTAACACTATCGGAAATTCTGTACTTATCTTATCCAGATCGTGTCTGTCGGGCATACGATCGCTGCCGACGAAAAGGTCCTGATTCCATCCTATGGCGTGAAGTCCCTTTTTTACTTGATCCGGATGAGTATCGGCAAATTCTCTGCAGATCTGTATCATCTCTTCTATGGAAGTGACGCCGTCTATCTTAGCCTGATTCATGACCTCGCCTGTCTGCATAAAATGAAGATGCGAGTCGTTGAGTCCGGGAATCAGAGTCTTTCCTTCACAGTCTATGACCTGAGTCAATTCGTCGGCCGCAGCAAGTATCTCTTCATCTGCGCCTACTTTTCTGATGACTCCGTCTTCTATCAGGACGGCCTGTTTGTAACATCCTTTTTCAACATAAACCTTAGCATTGTGTAGAATCGTTTTCATCTTATTTCTTCGCCTTCTTGTTCTTTATATCAAATATGTAATATACCAAAGCTCCAAATGCCGGTACTCCGAAACCTGTAAGTCCTACTACAGGATCTTCTAATGCCGAATTTACTACGAGAGCTGCGAAAATCAAGGCGGTAATTATTACAGATACCGGATAGAACCAGACTTTATAAGGTCTTTCGATATTAGGGTACTTTTTACGCAGGATAGGAACTGCAAGTACTACAAGTACGTTGAATACCATAGCCGAGACAACTACCAGATTGGTGAGCTGATCCAGATTCCTGATAAGTACTAAGATGACCGAAAGAACTCCCTGCACTATAATAGGCGCATACGGCACTTTATATTTAGGGTGGATCTTAGCAAAGCATTTGAAGAAGTGTCCCTCTTCGGCCATGGCGTAGTACATTCTCGGCTGAGCTAAAATCATTCCGTTCATGGAACCGAACATTGCAAGAACCATTCCTGCAGTAACTACAAAGGCTCCCGCGCTTCCCAGTACCTTATGGGCTACGGCAGTACCCAAGTATAAGTCTCCGCTTTCTATCATGCTTACGATCTCATCATGAGGAAGCACCTTCATGATTGCAAAGTTGAACAGAGTATAAATTACAGTAACTCCGCCTATACCGATGATCAGCGCCAGAGGCAGGTTCTTCTTTGGGTTTTTGATTTCTTCTGCTACTGTGTTCAGATTTGTCCATCCTTCATAAGCCCAAAGAGCCGCAACTACTGCTATAGCGATCATAGATATGATGCTTGTATCGTTATTCTGAGCATATTCTCCTGCCTGTGCAAAGGACAGATCAGGGCTGACGCGGCCTACAAAGATAGCAGCAAAGAGTATTATCATGACAGGCACCAACTTGGCGACCATAGATAAGTTCTGAATGATAGAAGCAACTTTTACCCCTACAAGGTTGTATAAGGTCGCCGCTACGATGAGAACGATAGCCGCCGCCTTTACTCCAAAATCGCTGAGCCCGAAATAAGGCTGAAATACTGTCATGAGAGCTATGGAAACCGCAGCGATAGAGCCGGGTCCTCCGATCAGCCAGTCGGTAAAGCCTGCCATAAATCCTACTACTGGATGAAAAGCTTCGTCGAGATAGACAAGACGACCTCCGGCTTTAGGCATAGCTGTTCCAAGTTCTGCATAGCAAAGGCCTCCGAACAATGAAATAAGGCCTGCCAAGATCCAGCATACCAGCGCCAGTCCGCTGTCCATACCGGTTCTTTCAAGTACGTAAGAACCGAGATAGAAGATGCCGGAACCGATCATGATACCTCCGATAATGCTGACTCCGCCAAAAACTCCGATTTCTCGTTTAAATTCCGTTTTTTCGGTAGTCAATGATTCCAAACGTTTTTCGTTATCCATAAACGTTTCCTCCCTTCGTTAATTATTAGATTATAAAGAATAACTGTTTATTTCCCCGTTTACGAAAGGACATGGTTTATTTGTTTTATATTTTTATAAACGTTTTAACACAAATTTACATTTATGCCGCATTTATATGTGGATTCAGCCGATCAGTAAAAACAGCCGCGGCAGGAGGCGTAAGAAAGCGCGCTGATGGAAAGCTTTTAAGGACGCCCTTATTCCCGGTACATTTACAGCGGTTCACTTCCGATTTTCGTCCTGAAAATTCCCTATAAGAAGTTAACCACCCACTTCGACTGACAGATTATTATCTCTTAAGGCAAAATAAAAAGAAGACGCCTCTTATCCGGGGCATCTTCCCTTAAATTTATTCTATGACTACTCCGTCCTCATCGATTATCATATCCATGATCTCTGAAAACTCCTCTTCGGAAACTTCAGGTTCCTTCTCAGCTTCGCCGTCGCTCTTAAGCTGCGCTATGATCTTCTTCTCTATCTCATCTACGATCTCAGGATGATCTTTAAAGTATACCTTGATATTCTCGCGTCCCTGTCCTATCCTCTCGCCGTTGTAGCTGTACCATGAGCCTGCCTTATCCAGTATCTTGGCATTGACCGCAGAATCGAGGATATCGCCCTCTTTGGAAATACCTTCGCCGTACATGATGTCAAATTCGGCCTGTTTAAACGGAGGAGCTACCTTGTTCTTGACTACTTTAACCTTTGTCCTGTTACCCAGCACGTTGTCTCCGGCCTTGATAGTCTCCACCTTTCTGACGTCGAGTCTCATGGAGGAATAGAACTTTAAGGCTCGTCCGCCTGTAGTCACTTCAGGGCTTCCGTACATCACGCCGACTTTTTCTCTGAGCTGGTTGATGAATATGACGCATGTGTTAGACTTGTTTATATTTCCGGTTATCTTTCTGAGAGCCTGAGACATCAGACGTGCCTGCAGTCCTACATGGGCGTCGCCCATCTCTCCCTGAATCTCTGCCTTAGGAACCAGCGCCGCTACCGAGTCGATTATGACTACGTCCAATGCGCCGCTGCGCACCAGCATGTCGCAGATCTCCAGAGCCTGCTCGCCCGTATCAGGCTGTGAGACTAAAAGGTTTTCGACATCTACTCCCAGATTTTTCGCATATACGGGGTCAAGAGCATGTTCGGCGTCTATAAAAGCAGCTTTGCCGCCGTTCTTCTGAGCCTCCGCTACTATATGTAAAGTCAGCGTCGTCTTACCCGAAGACTCCGGTCCGTATATCTCGACGATTCTGCCTCTCGGTACGCCGCCTATGCCTGTAGCTACATCAAGGCTTATGGAGCCTGTGGATATGGCTTCCACGTTCATCTGCGCTCCTTTGTCGCCCAGCTTCATTATGGCACCTTTGCCAAACTGTTTTTGTATCTGGGACAGAGCCGCGTCTAAGGCCTTGTCTTTCTCGCTCTGGTCCACTTTTCTCTCGACTTTCTTATCTGTCTTATCTGAAGCCATAATTATCTCTCCTTTGTCGAACATTTGTTCTTATCTGTATGATACAATATTTTCCCCCTTGGGTCAAGGGGTATTTCGCAATTAAATATGGAAATTTATGTAAATATAATATCTCCGCGAGGAGGATTTGTCAAGCGCTATATGGCAGAAATGCGTTTATATATCTCATAAAGCATGCTGAGAACGGCATAGTTCCTGTTCCATTTTCGATTGACATTGCGGCGCTGGATTTTTATTATCTCAGTGTTCCCTTTCCATCGTATTCCCACATAAGCTGTTCCCACAGGCTTCCGGAGGCTTCCTCCGTCCGGTCCGGCAATTCCCGTGACAGAAATGCACAGATCTGACCCCGTCTTTTCCGCCAGTCCTTGGGCCATCTCTGCTGCGGTCTGACTGCTTACGGCTCCGAAAGTTTCAAGGGTCTCTTCTTTAACCCCCAGTTCCTCCATCTTTGCCTTATTGCTGTACGTGACTATTCCTCTGTCAAATACGCAGGAAATTCCAGGGATATCAGTAAGCGTTCCGGCGAAGAGCCCTCCTGTACACGATTCTGCACAGGAGACAGTTATATTTTTTGAGATAAGAAGCCTTCCCACCACATCTTTCAGGTCTTCATTATCCTGACTGTATACGTATTCTCCGATTATATCCATGACTCTTTGGCTCATGTCGTCTACAGCTTTCTTTGCTTCTTGGAGCGTGGCTCTCTTTGAAGCTATCCTGAGGCTGCACTCCCCCTCTTTAGCGTACGTAGCTATGGTTGGATCCGTCTGTTCATCTATCAGAGGGAGAAGTACCGTCTCCATCTTTGACTCTCCGAGACCGAAAGTTCTGAGTATTCTATAATGAATCACGCTGTCCTGCAAGCTCCTGAGCCGAGGCATGACCTCCTTGGAAAACATATTTGTCATCTCCCGGGGAGGTCCCGGCATAGAGACTATAATCTTGCCGTCTTTCTCAAGCCAAAATCCGGGAGCCGTTCCCTGATCGTTGGGAAGAACTTCGGCGCTTTCAGGCATATAGGCCTGTTTTAGATTGTTTTCGGTCATAGGTCTCTCGGATTTTCTGTAATGGCTCTTTAAAGCTTCCATAGCCATATCGCTGACCACGATACGTTCTCCCATGGCCTTTGCAATAGTCTCTTTTGTGAGATCATCCTGAGTCGGTCCGAGACCTCCTGTCGTTATTATCATGTCGCAGTCTCTGAAGGCCAGATGTATAAGTTCCAAAAGCCTTTTGGGGTTGTCTCCCACGCTGTAATGATACATCACGTCAAACCCGAGATTATTAAGTTCTCTGGACAGATACGCAGCATTGGTATTGACTATCTGTCCGAAGAGTATTTCCGTCCCTACTGTAAGAATAGCTGTTTTCATCGCAGACACCTATTTCACAGAGAATACGTTCTTATTCTGAATCACGTATTCCACTCCCGAGTATACCGTCATGATCAGTGAAGCCCACAGGAAGGCCTGAGCTATATACCAGAGCGGAACAAAGAGAGGGAACGCAGGTACCAGAAGCAAAAGGCAGACTGCTATCATCTGAAGAACGGTCTTGATTTTTCCGCTCATTCCCGCGGCGATGACGATGCCCTCCGAGGCCGCTACAGTTCTCATTCCGGCTACCGTAAACTCTCTGGCCAGAATTATTATAAGCATCCAGGCGGGTACATAAACAGGTATCATCAGGCATATAGCCGAATAGACCAGCACTTTATCAGCCAAAGGATCCATTATTTTGCCGAAGTTAGTCACCAGATTATATTTTCTTGCGATCTTTCCGTCCAGCATATCTGTCAGTGAAGCCGCCACAAATATTATGAATGCCAGCAGATACCAGCTAAAATAATATGCTCCTATAAAAAACGGAACGGCGATGACTCTTGCGATAGTAAGTTTATTTGGTAAATTCATCTCTCATACCTCCATGCCTGTAAGATCATAATCGAAAGCGTCCTGTATCAGAACTTTTACTATATTTCCCGGCGAAAGATCTCTATCTGAGGTGAATATGACGGAATTGTCTATTTCAGGAGCGTCATATCTGGTTCTGCCTACGTAACTGCCGTCCTCGTCTCTTTCTTCTACCAGTACTTCTAAAATTTTTCCGATCTTTTCCCTGTTCATTTCCAGGGAAATATCCAGCTGTCTTCTCATAATAGTGTCGAGTCTCTGCTGTTTTATCTCATCGGGAATCTGATCTTTCATTTCCCCCGCAGGAGTATTTTCCTCCTGTGAATAGGCAAATACTCCCAGCCTGGCGAATTTCATTTCTTCGACAAAATCCAGCAAGATGTCGAAGTCCTCTTCGCTCTCGCCGGGGAATCCCGTTATCAGAGTAGTCCTTATATGAATATCAGGAATAGCCTCTTTAAGTCTCTTTATCGTATTTTTTATGGACTCGCCGGTGGAACGGCGTCTCATGGCTTTCAAAACTCTGTCGCTGGCATGCTGAATAGGAATGTCTATATAATTGCATATCTTAGGCTCGGTCCTGATAACTTCGATGAGCTCGTCTGTTATTCTGTCCTCATAACAATACATGAGACGTATCCATTCTATCTTATCTATCCTGCACAGCTCTCTGAGAAGTTCCGGCAGAGCCAGCCTCCCGTACAAATCTGTTCCGTAAAGAGTAACGTCCTGGGCTATGAGGATGAGTTCTCTGCATCCGTTATCCGAAAGCCACTTTGCTTCTCTTATGACCTCCTCCTTGGGTTTGCTTCTGAAAGGGCCCCTTATGGAAGGTATCACGCAATAGGCGCATCTGTTGTTGCATCCTTCTGAGATCTTCAGCGTCGCCGTATAAGATTCCTCGTTCAGAAGTCTTGGAAGCGTCTTCAGAGTATCAGGCGCCTGTCCGCACACCCAGTTATATCTGGCCGGTGAATCCGCATCCTTCGAAAACTCGATAGAAGAGAGTATTTCAGGCAGTCTCTCATATTCGTTTACTCCAAGAAATCCGTCAACTTCAGGCATCTCCTCGAAGAGTTCTTCTGAATATCGTTCAGACAGACATCCGCAGACTAATAATTTCTTCCTATCTCTCTTATATTCAGAGAGTTCAAATATCCTTGAAATGGATTCTTTTTTAGCGTCGTTTATGAATCCGCAGGTGTTGACGATGATGACATCTGCAAGATCAGCATCTTCTGTCACCTCAAAGCCCGCCTTGGTCATAATCCCTTTGGCTGTCTGCGTATCGTTGAAATTCTTCGGGCAGCCCAGAGTCTCCATATATATCTTCATTGTCATATTCCTTCTGTATCTTCTTCCATCTGTTTCAATTCTTCCTCTGACAGCAATACCTGACGCGGCCTGCTGCCATCCTGCGCACTGACGATGCCTCTGGCTTCCATCATATCCATTATGCGGGCCGCCCTGTTGTAACCTATCCTGAATCGTCTCTGAAGCATGGATACCGAGGCCTGTCCGCTTTTTACCACCAGATCTATGGCGTCAGAAAGAAGCTCGTCGGCTTCCTCCTCCGGCCCCTGTACATCATTCCTCTCTATCCGGGTAAGGACATCCTGATTATAAGCGGCATCTTGTACTTGATCTTTGACGAAGTCTATAACCTTATTGACTTCACTGTCAGAGATAAACGCTCCCTGTATTCTCACAGGTTTTCCCATTCCCATAGGGTTAAAGAGCATATCTCCTTTTCCTACAAGTTTCTCCGCCCCTTGCATATCTAAAATAGTCCTGGAGTCCACCTGAGATGAGACCGCAAAAGCTATCCTGGAAGGAATATTCGCCTTTATGACTCCGGTGATGACGTCTACGGAAGGCCTCTGAGTAGCTACTATCAGGTGCATCCCCGCAGCTCTTGCCATCTGAGCCAATCTGCATATAGATTCTTCTATCTGAGAAGGCGCCGCCATCATAAGATCCGCCAGCTCGTCTATGATTATGACTACCTGAGGCATTACTTTTTCAGTCTCGTCGTTGGCTCTCACATATTCGTTATATGATTCTAAATCTCTTACGCCTTCTTCTGCAAACTTTTTATATCTGTCTGTCATCTCGGCTACAGCCCAGTTCAGCGCCGCAGCCGCTTTACCTGGGTCTGTGACCACAGGTATCATCAGATGAGGAACTCCGTTATAATTTCCCAGTTCTACCACTTTAGGGTCCACCAATATGAGCTTTACTTCGTCGGGATTGGCCTTGTATAAAAGACTCGTTATTATGCCGTTTATACATACGGACTTTCCTGAGCCTGTGGAACCTGCTATGAGAAGATGGGGCATAGCCTTGAGATCGGCTACTATAGCTTTTCCGCTTATGTCCTTTCCCACGGCAAAAGTTATCTTGGACTTGCTGTCTTTAAATTCCTGTGAATCTATGATCTCTCTTATATGTACCATAGTCACCGAATCATTCTCCACTTCGATGCCTACCGCGGCTTTTCCCGGGATAGGAGCCTCTATCCTGATGCTTTTAGCCTCAAGGTTCAGCGCTATATCGTCGGCCAGCCGCACTATACTGTTTACTTTTACTCCTACGGCAGGCTGTATCTCATATCTGGTGACAGTAGGTCCCTGAGTCACCTGCATCACTCTCGCATCTACATGGAAGTTTTTTAAAGTTTCTTCTAATTTCTGCGCCTTCTCTGTAAGAAGGCGATTATTGGCCTTGACCCCTCCTTCAGGTCTTTTCAGAAGGTTTACGGGAGGCTTCTTATATTTTTTCAGCTTGGCTATATTTATCTCTTCAGCAGAGAGCATGGCCTCTCTGGCCTCTTTGTTTGAAATCTTTTTGTTTTCGCCAGAAACTTCTTCATCGCCGGTCAAAATACTATTCTCGTCAGGTATCTGTCCTGAAGATGAAGCAGAATCGGCAAGTCCCCTGCCTGCCATGGATGAAGAAGGCTTATCCAGCCCGAATCCCGAAACTTCAGCCGATAAGATTTTTCCGTCTACTCCGTAACCTGAACCAAAATCAGAGGACTCTTCCAATCCGAATCCTCCTGAAACATTGTCTCTGCCGAACAGGGAATCGTCTTTCATATATTTCAGAACGCTGTTCTTTTCATCGGCCGCATTGTTATTCTGAGCAGCAGACCCTTCGTGTATATCGGCATCCGCCTCCTTTGTATCAAAAGAAGCTGCCCTGCCGTCTACTATCTTTATCTCACTTTTCTTTGGCGGCATAGCATTTCTGTCGGCCGCCTTTTTCTTCATATCGTCTATAGTTACCTGGCGCCCCTCTTCTATCACATTCTCATCAGCGTCCAGATAAGAATGTTCTTTGGCCAGTTTCCTCGCTTCCATCTTATCGCCTATCTTGCCGATAAATCTGGAAACAGGGGTGTTGATGATCAGAAGCAGACAGATGATAGAGACCACCAGAGAAAATATCCAGCATCCCGCCGTTCCGAAACCCTTTATCAGCAAAGTCGCCAATATCATGCCGAAAAAACCGCCGCTCTTAAGGGTCACTCCCGCAGTATAAAACTCTTTAATCTTGTCCAAAGAAAAATCTAAAGAAGGATAGTTCTCTACAAATCTTATAGAATTCATGGTGGAGAGCATCAAAAGCAGCAAAAGCAAGAGAAGCGTCGTCTTTACAGATATAGACACGGCTTTCTTTGTGAACAGCAGTATTCCGAATACTATAAGATAGAAGGGCAGGACATAAGCCATAAAACCAAACAGGCCCTTGAGAAAGTCGCCTATCATTTCGCCCAGTTGTCCCGCTCCTTCTGTAAAAGTCGCGACTATAAGAAATACTCCCAGAGCGATGGAAATTATCGCCCATATCTCATCTATCACACGTCTGTCTGCTTTTTTCTTAGACTGAATTTCCTGCGCCTTCTCTCTGGCTTTTGAACCTGTCCCGGCAGAACTTTTAGTTCTTGAAGACTTGTTTTTAGAGCCGGGAGGACGGCCTGGTCCCCTCTTTTTTTCAGCCATTGTAAAATCCTTTCTCTTTAGGTCAGCTTATCTTCTCTGCCGTAATCATCATGCGACGAAAAGTCCGTATCCGACGACCACCGCCCCAAGCAGCCATACATAATAAGAAAAGTAGCTGAGCTTCTTGTTTGAAACTATCTTGATCATAGATTTGATAGCTATAAGTCCCGATATCGCCGCAACTACCATTCCCGCAATTATAGGGCCCAGATCCGCCATCTGTATTCCGCTCTGTATGGCGGCCGGAGCTTCTAACACAGCCGACCCCAATATGGAAGGAATAGAGATGAGGAACACGAATTTGACGGCAAATTTTCTGTCGAGGTTGCATAACAAACTTCCGAACAAAGTGGAGCCGGACCGCGATATTCCCGGCCATATGGCTATACCCTGTATAGCTCCCACGAACAGAGCGTTCCTGTAATTCATCTGCTTTATACCTCTGTTGGAATGACCCGTTCTTTCGGCGATGACCAGAAGAAAACCGGTTATTATGAGACCTGCGCCGATAGGTACGACAGAATTGTAGAGTCCGTTGAAAAAGTCATTGAACAAAAGACCTATTATGCCCGTAGGAATGGTTGCTACTATTATCATCACTCCAAGTTTTCTCGTAGGTCTCTCCTCAAGTCTGAGGCCTCTGCCTGTACACAGATCCTTTATAGTAAGGAAAAGTTCCTTTATAAGTTCCCATATATCTTTCCAGTATACTATGAATACTGAGATGAGCGTTCCTACATGAAGGAGTACGGCGAAGAGAAGCACGTTGTTCTCTTCTATGCCGAACCACTGCTGAAGCAGCGCAAGATGACCGGAACTGCTTATGGGTAAAAATTCCGCAAGGCCCTGAACCAGGCCTAAGACTATAGCTTCAATATATGACATAATCTCTTCTCCTTATTTTTTGTTTATATATCCCTTTGCTTTCAGAGTCTCCGCGCAGAGTATAGCGCCCCCCGCCGCGCCTCTTATGGTATTGTGGGAAAGCCCTACAAATTTGTAGTCGTATACGCTGTCTTCTCTGACTCTTCCTATGGAGATACCCATTCCTTTATCTCTGTCCACATCAGCCTTAACCTGCGGACGGTCGTTCTCTTCAAAATATTTTATAAACTGCTCAGGCGCCATAGGAAGTTTCTCCTCCTGAGGAAATCCGCTGTAGCTTTCCAGTTTTTCTATCAGCTGCTGCTTGGTAGGCTTCTTTCTGAATTTCACGAAAGCGGCGGCAGTGTGTCCGTTGAGCACCGGTACTCTTATGCACTGGCAAGTTATCTTAGGCTCTTCTGCCTTTACTATCTTGCCTGCCTGCATATCTACCCGTCCCCAGATTTTAAGAGGTTCCTGTTCGCTCTTTTCTTCTTCTCCGCCTATATACGGTATCACGTTTTCTACCATCTCCGGCCAGGACTTGAAGTCTTTGCCCGCTCCGGAAATAGCCTGATATGTGGTTATAACGCACTCATATGGTTCGAACTCTTTCCATGCCTCAAGAGCCGGCACATAGCTCTGTATCGAGCAGTTAGGCTTTACAGCGATAAATCCCCTCTTCGTCCCCAGGCGTTTCTTTTGAGCCTCTATGATCTCAAAATGATCGCAGTTAATCTCAGGTATTACCATAGGCACGTCGTCTGTCCATCTGTGAGCGCTGTTGTTGGATACTACAGGAGTCTCTGCCTTGGCATACGCTTCTTCTATAGCCTGGATTTCTTCTTTAGTCATATCCACGGCGCTGAAAACAAAATCTACTTTTGAAGCCACGCCCTCTACGTCGCTTACATTCATTATCTTTATATCTTTAACGGCCTCAGGCATCGGCTTTTCGATCTTCCAACGGCCGTTGACCGCATCTTCATAGCGAAGTCCCTCGCTGCGCCCCGACGCAGCTATTACTCTCACCTCAAACCATGGATGATCTTCAAGAAGTGATATGAATCTCTGGCCCACCATTCCTGTGCCGCCTAATATACCTACTCTTAATTTTTCATTCATAAAAATACCTCTCGCTTAAAATTGATTTAATTCAGGTTCATAACAATTTATTGTATCACTTTTTTATTGATGTTTCAACAAAATAGAACCGATTGAATATAATAATTTAACACTAATATTCTATGAAAGGATGTGTATGCTGTGTCATTATTCAAAGGAGCTGCCACCGCTCTCATCACTCCGTTCAAGGACGGAAAAATAGATTACGTCTCTATGGGCAAGCTGATAGAGTGGCAGATAAACCAAGGCATAGACGCCCTTGTAGTCTGCGGCACCACAGGCGAGGCTTCGACTCTCTCGGTCATGGAAAAGCTTCAGCTCGTAAGATTCGCCGTGGACTTGACAGACGGCCGTGTTCCTGTAATCGCAGGTTCGGGTACGAACAACACGGCCGCCGCGGCAGATCTGTCCAAGGGGATGGAAGACGCCGGCGCCGACGGTCTTTTAATAGTCACTCCTTATTATAATCGATGTACAGAAAGCGGGCTTATTTCGCATTACGAAAAAATAGCCGACGACGTATCTATACCGATAATAATGTATTCCGTTCCTTCAAGGACGGGTGTAAATATAACTCCCGCCGCAGTTGCGGCCCTCTCCCAGCATCCGAATATCGTAGGTATAAAAGAAGCCTCCGGCAACATATCTCAGATATGTCAGATAGCTTCTTATATAGGCGACGGCTTTGACATGTATTCGGGCAACGACGATCAGACAGTGCCGCTGATGTCTCTGGGAGGAATCGGCTGTATTTCGACGGTCTCAAATATTATACCTGGTCGTTTCGCAAATATGACCCGCGATTTTTTGAACGGAAATTATATCCAGGCAGGTAAAGAACAGGTGGCGATCAAACCTCTGATCGATTCTTTATTTGTAGAAGTAAACCCTGTTCCTGTCAAAGCCGCTTTGAACATGATGAGAATGTGCAATCTGGAATACCGGCTGCCTATGTGCCCTCCCAGCAACAAAACTCAGTACATGGTCTATGACGCTTTAGAAGAGTTCGGTCTGATATGATGGCCTCTTAAATATCGAAAATATGTAAAAAAGATCCCGCAGCCTATCTCTTAATACAAGGCCGCGGGATTTTTATATGTCATACTCTATCTCGTATACAATTTTTTCAGCATTATTCTGACCGGTTCATCATATCTCTTATCTTTCCTGCTGCATAAGAGACCGACGTATCGCTGGGGATTATGACGGAAAGGTTCTGAGAGCCGCCGCTGTAAGTGGCCGCCATGGTTCCTGTTCCGGTAATGGCGCATGTTTCTATCTCCCATCCTGTCATATCATCAAGCTGCATCTTTACAAGTGATGAAATATCGTCGTCGGTCATATTGGTCCTCATCTGATCCCTGACTGCGCCCAGGAGCTGAGGATATTTTATCAGCAGACTCTTGTCGCTCATGATCTTGTTGATTATCCCCTGTATCACCAGCTGCTGATTTCTCACTCTCTGATTATCGCCGGAAGCAAAAGCATACCTTTCTCTTGCAAAATAGAGGGCTGCTTCTCCGCTCATGTGATTGATTCCTTTGACGTAACTATACTTGGAAGCAGAAGATTTAAAACTGTACTCCGATTCCACATCTATTCCGCCAATGACGTCCACTACGTCTTCAAGAGTCGTGAAGTTTACTCTCAAGTAATAGTTTATGTCTATCCCCAGCCAGTCTTCGACAGTAGTGACGGTCTCGTCCACTCCGTATATGCCCGTATGGGTGAGCTTGTCTTTAGCTCCGTAAGAATGAAGAGTTACATACATATCTCTTGGAATAGAAGTGAGCAATATCTTTTTCCTGACCGGGTCTACCGTCATTATCATATTGACATCGCTCCTTGAAACTTTATTGATATTGCCGTAGGTATCTATGCCGCTTATATACACGTTAAACGGCTGCTCCGTCACGTTGGCGGGCTTAGCCACGTCTGTACTCTCCATCTCTATGGATACGGTGGTGAGAATCTTAGTATCGTCTTTGAAATTGCTGATTTCTTCGCACAGCATATCGTAATTAATACCGCTTATGAAGATGATATTGTCCTGCTTGCTTCCATCTGCTCCTATGAGCTTACGTCCCAGATCTACATAAGCCCCTGAATTCTCATAAGTGACTTCGTATTCATCTTTAAGCCTGTCCTTGGCGTCTTTATAGGAATCGCTCTCTCCTTCGCTTACGAATACGGTCTCTCCTTTTATATCTGAGATGTCATCATAGCTGCCGTCTTTCAATACTGCTACGTAGAAATCTTCTGTCTGTTTATCATCTTTGGATATTGTGCCAAAGAGATCGAAAGTGCTGTACAGATAGTAGCTTCCTATGGCTAAGATGACCGAAAAGATCACCGCCAGAGCTGCCCCTGTGCGCCTTCTTCCCTTCTTTTGTCTGTCTGAACGTAAAAGTATCAGTGTGATCAAGGTAATTATGAGAAGTATGACGCCTGCAAAGATGATGTGCTTGGCAGAAAAGATACCTGCCGTCACCATCATCGCTATGAATAAAGCCTCTGAGAGCAAGAAGATGACAGTGAGAACATTGGCTGCTGTATTTTTGCTTTTATTTTCATCTCTTTTCAATGTACTATTCCCCTTTCTGCGATTTTAGAATTTATCCCGCAGATAAAGTATAACACAAAACGCAGGATTTGAATATAATTTGTCCTGCATTTAAGGCTATGGAGTTCTCGGGTTTGTCTGTTGGGGAAGTTATATATTTCTGCCGTAATAAGACAAAAATTCTTCCAATACTGCGCATCCCGATTGATAAAAATCTTTCGCAGCCTGCCGGCCAACATATCTGAAATGCCACGGTTCAAAATTATATTTCGTAATTTTCTCAAAATTAAAAGGGTATCTCAAAACAAAGCCAAATTTCATACAATTTTTTTCTAACCATTTAAATTCATCGGATTTTCTCCTATTTTCATCTGAGCTGGGACCTCCCCATAATATGTCCACGCTCAGACCGCTATGATGTTCACTTTCTCCCGGCATTGCCGCATATCTTTGATCTTGCCCGTATTTTTGTACATATCTGTCGTATATGTCCCTTTGCATAGCGTATGATCTGTACGCCGAGTCAAGATAAATGTAGATACCATCAGAGATAGCAGCCTTAAACATTTCGCACAAAGGTGGTACGACTATCGGGTTTAGCCGCCTGCCAAAGATATATTCAAGTTTCGGAACATATCCTTCATCTATTTTAGTAACTTTGTTTATGAGAATCAGAGTATTATCCGGATTTTTCTCTTGTCTAAATGTCTCATACTTAAAAACTTTCGAAGTATTTTTATACTTTACATCGACTTCGACCGTAAAATCATAGTCTCTTTCCAAAATCAAAAAAGAATTGTCTGACACTATCTCAATATTATCTTTTGCCGAGAACTGCATTTCTATTATATCATACCCCCCCCCGTATGATTTTTCGCTGTTTGAAATATAAAAAGAAACTGCAGAGCCCTGCATCGCATATTCGGTATTGTTGGTAGATTTTATTTCGATATTTCTTGTCTGTAAATTTTTCTCTCTCTTAAAAAAAATCATATATTATCTCTCCGTCAAATATCCCGCGGCATTTTTACCGTTCCATGGCGTATTTTATGATCTCGTCAATCAGCTTTTTATATGTAAGCCCTTCGTGCAGCCATAATTTGGGATACATGCTTATATCGGTAAATCCCGGCAGCGTGTTGATTTCATTAAAAATTATTTCGCCGTCCGTTCTGACAAAGAAATCCACTCTGGCTAAATCGCGGCAGCCCATAAGTTTATATATCTCCAAAGCCTGTTTCTTTATCCTTTCGGCCGTATCGTCGTCAATGCGAGCGGGAATGACGGTTTTCGACTGAAGGTTATTATATTTTGAATTATAATCGTACCATTCTCCTGAAGATATTATTTCACCGACTGCTGAGACCAGCGGAGCCTCGTTGCCCAAAACCGCCGTTTCTACTTCTTGTCCGATTACGGCTTCTTCCGCTATGACCTTACCGTCCTCCTTAAACGCCGTCTCGTAAGCGGCTTTCAACTCCCGAAGATTCCCTGCCTTCGATATTCCTACCGACGAACCGGAAGATGCAGGCTTTACGAAAAGCGGCCAGCGGCCGGAGAAGTATTCGGCCGTATCCGAAACTACCCGTTCCGGGTCCGATTCAAAGTCAGTTTTGCCGGCTATGTAACTTTTTGCCTGTTTCACATTTATATTAGATACTAACATTTTCGTGATGGCCTTATCCATACAGCAGGCCGACGAGGCGACTCCGCAGCCTACATATTTAATTCCCGACAACTCAAAAAGACCCTGCATAGTTCCGTCTTCGCCCTTTTTGCCGTGCAGAACAGGCCATATCAAATCGACCTTTATCTTTTTTCCGTCTTCTGATATCAGGCCATCAGACGACGAAGCGGGCGGCAGAACGACCTTTTTATTATCTTTTCTGTTTTCCCAGCTGCCATCTGCGATTTCGTCTGTGTCGGCGTCTGTTACGAGCCATCCCCCCCGTGAAGTTATACCGACGCAGACTATGTTATATTTATCTCTATCTATTTCTCTTAAAATCGAGACGGCTGAATTTCTCGACACCTGATTTTCTGAGGATTGTCCTCCCCATAAAAAGCAAATCGTCAATTTATCCCTGTTTTCCATGTTTTCTCCGATTTCTTACTTCAGCGGCCCGCTACTCTATATAGCAAGTCTCGATATTTTCTCTTTTAGCGTACTTATCGGCGAAGGAATCCTTAACGCAGTAAATCTTAAGGTTTTTACAGTTAAGGAAGGCTTCTCCTCCTATTTTAACTACAGATTCGGGTATATATATTTTCTCCAAATTCGCACAGTTTCCGAAGGCCCTGTAACCCAGCTCCACCGTTCCGTTTTCTATTTTTACAACTCGGAGATTGGCGCATGTCGAAAAAGCACTTCTGTCGATAATTCTTACGCTTTCCGGTATCGTCACCTCCGTAAGACCGGAGCATTTATAAAAAGCGCAATATCTTATATTTCTAAGACTGTTAGGGAGATCCAATTCTTTTATATTGCCTGACTGAGAAAACGCGCTTTTCTCTATTCCCGTTACCGGCTTGTCGGAGATGCTTTCAGGTATGATTACTCTTTCCGTTTTATCTCCTCCTGTTACCGTCACATGATCCGAATAATAGGTATAGTTTATTCCTTCTTCAATTTTATTTTTCGCGATAAAATCATACCTTTCAAATTCTTCGTGATACCAAGTTCCGAAAACTGCGTCTACAGCTTTTTCTAAAGCCATGCCGTGACTGCCTTTAAAGAGAATAAAGTTATCTTCTTTCTTCATCTTGTCCAAAATCAGGAGCAATTCCTCATAATCTTTTGTATAAAGAACGGTTTTATCCCCGCAGTCACGGAGCGCTTCAAAAGCATATTTCATGGACGGTCCATAGCATACGACTGTATCGACTGCCGAACCCTTCAAATGTTCTCCTATACGTTTATGTTCCTGAACGGTTTTCTCTCCTAACTCCAGTACGTCGCCTATGACGGCTGCCGTCTTTATACCTGTTTCCTTTTTTATGATATCTACCGAATCTAAAGCGCCCTTTATGGACTCGCTCGAAGCATTATAGCAGTCTAAAAACAAATTATGAGTTCCTATTTTTACCATATTTTGTCTTATCCCGCTGGTTCTATAACTTGCCAGAGCTCTGACTATTTCGTCGTCAGTCATTCCTGCCAGTTTTCCCGAGATAAACGCAGCCAACGCGTTAGATACGTTATGCGCGCCTACGCAATGTATTTCCGCATTTATAATTTTATCTTCGTAAGAAATTTTAAAAGTTATTTTATCGAAGCCTTGCTTTATATCCCTCGCCCTGAAATCGGCATTTTCATTTTCTATTCCGTATGAAATGCACTTGTGACGTTTTTTATCATATTTCATCTGATACTCGTCGTCAGCGTTTATAATAACCACTCCGTCTTCCGGCATACCTACCTCGATTCCGAAACAGCTTTCCGCAATTCTTTCCTGACTGCCGAAAGCTTCCATGTGTGATGAGGCGACTTTCGTAATGACAGATATATCAGGCCGTATATATTCTGACATAGTTGCCGCAGTACCGAAAGGCGGCCCCTCCATTATTTCTTGAACGTATACCTTATGTTTCTTCTTCAGCTTCTGTAAAACTACGCCTGTATATCTAACGCTATTTGCGGAACCGGTATTCCTGTGAGTCGTGTGTTTTGAACTTACGACATGATAAATCATTTCCGTTGTGGTAGTCTTTCCTATGCTTCCGGTTATTCCTATTACTTTAGGACTGCATATAGTTCTTAAAATTTTATGAGCTTCGCACCATGCGGAAAAAACGTTATCTACAAGAATACACGGATACCCTTCTATATGTTCGTCCGTTACAATAGCCTTAGCGCCTTTCGACGCGGCCTCCTCCGCTAAACGTACTTTCATATCGCGCGAAATTTTTATGTTCGGGTCGGAGGTAATAGACATGATAAAAGCGGCGCAGCCAAAAACTGAATCTTTAGCGAAACAAAGACCTACGTATTTCTCGTTATCTTTTACCGCCTCAATATCCTTCTCGGAAGCTCCACCCGCTTTTATTATCAATTTTTTATCAATATAATCGGAAATTTCCAAGCCCTCTATCTCGGTTTTTCCGTATTCGCATATATGTTTTCCCAGAAGCTCTCTCGCCAAGTCTTTGGTTTTTTCTAAATACTCCGATTCACAGTTCTCGTTATATTTACTTATCGCCGGAACGATAGGATACTTCCTTCCGTAAAAATTATCGAATACGTGGCAAGGTATGTATGAGGAGCTGACGCTTACCTTTCCGTCGCCGCCCTTTTTTAAATTTAGCGTCAAGATAGCGTTGTCCCTGCTCAGATAATTTCTCTCGCTGGTAGCGAAATTCCCCAAAGAATAAATTACGGGCACAATTCTGCCGTCGGGCGCGGTTATTTCCTCATAACCCTGAAGCGAATGGGTATGGCTGCCGACTATATAATCGGCTCCGGCGGCGGCCAATTCTTCGGCTTGACGTCGCTGGCTGTCTCCGAACTGATGCTTGTATTCTCTGTCGACGCCCCAGTGCATATATACGATGACAAGGTCTGCCTCCCCTGGGCCCTTGGCAGCGGTTATATTTTCTTTCACCTTTTCTATATCGTATATATTTAAAAGGCCTTGTCCCTTTTCGGTAAGCCTGTTCAAATTTCTGTTAAACCATGTGGAATAAGAAAGAAAGGCGACTTTTATCCCGTTGATATTTACCACCACATATCTATCCTTCTCGTTGGGGTCGGTATACAGTCCCGTATGGAGAAACTTTCGCTTTTCTACTTCTTCGATAGTTTCGCCGATTCCCAAAGCCCCGCAGTCCAAATTGTGATTGTTTGAGAGGGCGAACATGTCGAAGCCGGCGTATTTCAATATATCCAGATATGAAGCCGGAGCGTTGCAGTGATACTTACCGTTTATCTTATATTCTTCTCCGGTATAAGGCGCCTCCTCGCATATGGTGGTTTCCAAATTTCCTATGACAAAATCCGCTTCGGCAAAAACTTTCTTTACGTAATAGAAAATCCCGTAAGGCAGAAATTTATCGTCGAAGTTATAGGCCTTGTACATCTTTTCTTCGCACATCAAGTCTCCCACGCACATCAGTCTGGCCGTATTCTCAGAGCGGACTTCCGTATTCCTGTAGCAGTTTTCTTCTTTGTCGTAAACATACCTAGATGCGGTTTCCGAAACGGTACGCGTCCTTTTCTTATATCCGGGTGGTTCCTTTTCGTATTTTGCTAAACCCTCGGCGAGGTTCGCTTTCTTATTTCTGAAAATCATGGTCTTTTCTTCCTCTCTTTGACAAACGCTCGTCAACTTTTTCCATAAAATATCGGTGGATCTCGCTGCCGTAATGATGGTATCTGTGCAGATCCTGATGAGTATTTATCTCCAATATTTTAAAAGAATCCTCGGTGGCCACAACGTCGAAGCCCATATATTCAAGCTGGCATATATATCTGCTCACATCTTTAACGCCCTCCTTTATCTCCCGCCAATTAGGTATGACTCCCCTAATAATGACTCCCGTGTCGGGATGAACGGGACACGGCGTTATGATGTGATTTTTTATCTTTTCGGGCTCGAATATTTCCCCCGTTTCCAAATTTATTCTGGCGCAGACGCCCCCGCTTCCTATGTTGTCGGTATTTCCCGTTTTTTTAGTGGCGATTCTCAAGTAAGCGTTGGCTATCTGCGGGGAGGTAATCTTGTCGTTTATGACCATTATTCTTATGGTAAAAGTGGTGTCTTTGTAAAATTCGCTGAGGTCTCTGTTGTTCTCCAAATATTCCGTTATATTATAAGGAATCTTTTTGGTCCTCAGAAAATCTATGAAGGCTTCTTCTTCCATTTCCGCATCATTCACGCGTATTCCGCCGTCTCTGTACTCCAGCTTAAAGAAGCCTTCCCCGTGGGAGCCTTCACTGGGTTTTAAGGCCAGCTTTCCTTCTTTTTTCAGCAGCCTGACAATGTCTCCCGCGTCGGGCTTCCCGCCGTCTTTGCAATCCGGAAGGGCGAGTATCTTCAGGTCTTTTCCGCCGCGTATCAAATGATAGTAATACTTAGGCAGATATTCCTTCTTTCCTTCCAGCACGTATCTGGTGATGACTTTATCGTACACCCATGAGACAAAGCCGTTGTTTATGGGCCTCAGCTTTCGATAAGTCCTGTCCGGAAGAAAATTCTTGTAATTTTCCTCAGTCAGCCCGTACTGTCTTATCCTGTAGGAGAAAAAGCCTCGCTTATGGCTCCACAGCTTCTCTCTTATGGTAGTTCCCCTGAATTTCCAATCCTCAAATAAATCTCTCTGCCAATTCTTCATCATAAATCCCATATAGCCCCGTTTTTCCGCTATATCAGAATAAACGGCCTTAGCTAAAAGAAAGAGCCGCCTCTTAAGGCGAAGACTACGTCTTTTCTGACGGGCCTTCTCCGTTATGAAGGCGGAAAATTCGGCAACGTCAAAAAGACTGCCAGGAACGAGAGGCAGAGAACTTATGCCCGCCGCTTTAAAATCGTTTCCCCGCACTATTATTTCAACGCCGAAAAGTTCCAGCTCTTTTAAGCTCAGAGCAATGTTTTTAACATATCCGCAGACGTCCTCCCTCGGCTCTGAAACTGCGCCGCCGAAGGATTTTTTTAAATAGCAGCCGATTATTTCAGGAGAATAGCCGTCAAGGTTTTTCACTATATATGTAAACTCACGGGGTTCCTCGCCGCTTTCTTCTGCAATTCCTGCAAAGTTTTCCGTCACTATAGAAGAATCCTCGGCCCCGCAGGCAAAATCATAAAGTTCTTCTTCAGAAATGCGGGAATCATTCACGAAAAACTCTTTTTCAGAATACTTTAAAACGTCCCTTTTACCGCAGGAAAGGTCCAAAGGCATGAGAAGAAGGGAGCCTTTGAGGCGCAAAAGGTCAGCTACGCCTATATCGTCTCCGTATTTGGCGGCGTCTCTCAGAGCCACTGTCTCCCTTACCCCGTTTCTACTGAGCACCTGAAAATATACGTCCGGAAGACGGCTGTCCCCGATAAAAATGTATTTAAGGGTGAGCAAATTATCGGCAAGTTTATTATATTTTCCCATGACGGGATATATAAAGAGATAGTCTCTGTATAGTTTCAGATTTCTTTTATACCGCTGGCCCGTTGACTTGTCTTCAATCAGCAGGCGCGCGGCCCTATCTGAAAACCCTCTGTAAATAAGCCCGTATCTTTTTAAGCGTCTCAGGAATTTACTCATTTTCTCTTATATCTGATATAATCGTAGATATATTATCTTCTCCGAGTATGTCTATAGTTCTTCCTTCTGCTCTGAGGTCACGTCCCAAAGCCGCTGAGGCCATCTCGATAAGAGATGTACATACCGGTGTATCTACATTTAGCTTTTCACCAAGAGTCTCGAGCATCACAAGCCCTTGAGGTATATCCTCTGAAATATATCTGGAATCCACTTTTACCGGTCCTTTGGCTCTTGTCGGCATGTTGGCGTACCACATGAATATCTCTTTTCCGTCACGGTCGTCTTCAAGGGTATTTCTGAACTTACACGCGTCCACATAAGCCAGCCTCTCGTATCCCAGCTTCTCTAATATGTCCATTTTTTCTGAATCCAGCTTCTCCAATATGTTCCAGACGCTTGGCGTCCAGACTTCCCAATACATGCAGTAATCCCCGTTGGTCTTCTCTATCCTGGGTATGCTCATAACGGCTCCCACCGTATGTACTATAAGGTTAGGGTTGTGCAGGGCGATTTCAGGTATAGAAAAGTAGTGAAAGTTATAGCCCAGGCTCTCGAGCTTTTCTCTCGTAATCTCTTGATTCTTATGCGGATATACTCCGATAGGATTTCTCACATTTCTAAAACCTACTCTTATATAACCGGGCTCTATTATCCTGCAGTCTATAAAAGAACTGGTCGCCTCGACAACGGTGAGATCCTTCTCGCCGCAATGCTTTAATATAAATGCCGTAGATAAATAACCCGGATTTATTATTATCGTCTGCCCATCTTCAAAATACTTTGCCGCTCTCTTTATCAACTGCTCATGATAATTGGTCTGAGTAAATATCATTACTATTTCGGCTCCGGCGATTTTTGACAAATCGTCGGTAACCTGATTTAGATTTACCTTTATGGTGTTTCCGTCTTCCCATACGGTAAGCTCATTATTATTCTGTGTCATGAACTTATAGTTGTCGTTGTGCATCGCTTTTGAAGTCTTTATCAAAGTGACTTCATGGCCTTTCAGCGTCAAATCCGCCGCAATAGTGCATCCTGAATTTCCAGCTCCTAAAATAGAAATTTTCATACTTTTCACCACTTTCTTTTTATTTTGTTATATTAAACAACTCTTTTTTATACTGTATCTTTTCGGAAAAAAATCGGTTTATTTCTTCAGTGAACTCGTGGGCCTTATGTATATCCTGATGTATATTTATTTCAAGTATCTTAAAGCCGTCTTCAGTTATAGCTATATCGAAGCCGAGGTATTCAAGCTGAGGAATCATCATAGAAATATCATATACTCCTTTTTTCACCGTTTCCCAATTGGGCAGATGGCCCTCCAGAAAAGTTCCCGTATCGGGATGATGATCCATGCTGATATACCTGTGATCTGAAAGCAACGCAGCTCTGTCATAATATCCGCTGTCCTTATCCACATATGCCGCCAAGCCGCCATAGGCTATGTTATCCGTGACGCCGGTCTTCGAACTTCCGATTCTCATATATGTCTGAACTATCTTGGGCTCAAAGCAGGTTTTGTTTATGACCATTATTCTTATGGTGTTTACGGAACCGGGGTATATTTTTTTAAGGTCTCGGTGCATTTCTATGTATTCCGTTATCACATAAGAGCTTTTCTGAGACGATATGAGTTCTTTTATCCTGTCTGCCGAAGATTCTTTCTCATTTACGAAAAAGACTCCGTCCGTGTATTCCAGCTTATAAAAGCCGTCTCCGTGAGTTCCGGCGTTGGGTTTCATTACAAGTTTCTCTTTCTCTCTGAGAAGCCGCAGAATTCCGTCGGAGTCTGCCCTGCCGATATGCTCCGGACAGTCCTGCAATTTTTTAATGAACAGCTTTCCGTTCTTTTTACTTATGAAAAAATAATAGCCGGCCATGTACTCTTTTGCTTCATCAAGTACATATCTCATGGTGGTCTTGTCATTTATCCACTTTTGATATCCGTTGTTTATCCTGTTAAGCCAGGCATAATCATAATCGGAGAGAATCTGCCTGCAATTTTCTTCTGTCAGGCTATACTGCTGTATTCTGTAGGACGGAAATCCCCTTTTCCACGCCCATATTTTCTGTCTCAGCGTTGTGGATTTAGTCCCGATATCGTCCTTCACCAAGTTCAGCCAAGTCGCCAGCATATATTCTCTGAAACCCTTTCTGAAATAATGCTTTTTCAGAAATCTGACTGCTCTTTTCTTGATGCTTCCTTTAGTTTTTATGTCGCCTGAACGAAGCCGTCGTATCTTTTCTTCAGCTCTCTGTTTAAGGTATAAATTGAGCTGGCTGTCAGGCGCAATTCCTGCAGGCATGGCAGGCATATCATGATATCCCACTATCTTAAGGCCTGACTGTGAAACCTTAAAAACTACCGACATATATTCTATTTCAGATATATATTCTCCTATTTGTTCAGACAGAGAGCACATCTCCTCCCACAGAGGGACTTGACCTGCTATTTGATCCTCTGACTCGCCGTATTGAAAAATTCCGGTTTCTTTATCTATTATCACCTGCTTCGGTTTTTCTTTGAATCTCTCATTTATATCCAGTCCAAAACGATACGGCCTTTCGGAACGAGCATAAGAACACAGTATTCGTGTTTTCCCCGATTCATCGTTAGAAAGAATAAATACGAATTCCATCTCCGAACCGGCAAATAATTCTTTTATGTCACGGCGGTTTTCTATCCTCTCCCTCAACACATAATATCTCCTTAAACCGGTTATCAGTTCCTTCAGCTGTTCTTCTGCTATATCTTCATTATTTACTTTCAATTTGCCATTGTCGTATTTAATATCATACGATGCCTTTATGTAATTGTTTTCTGATGGGAGGAGCAAGGCCTCGCCCTTCTCTTTTACAAGATTCAAAAGTTCGTCTATATCGTCCAAAGGCCTGTCCTCATCGAGGGGTATATAAACCTGTCCGCCGTTTCTTCGTATGATGTTGCAGTACAGATCAGGCAGATATTGTTTATATCCCTTCAAAATATAACAGGGGGTGAGTCTGTCTGAGAGCCACTTCTTATATGCATTGTTTATGGGCGCTATCAGCGTATATTGAAAATCAGAAAAAAATTCTCTGTAATTGTCTTCCGCCAAATTGTATTTTTCAACGCTGTATGAAAGAAATCCTCTTCTGTGTGCCCATCTCTTTTCGCTTTTAGTTCTTCCGTTGTCAGATATCAGATCCATGTGGACCTTTCTTCCCCAGGATTTAGCGATGTAATAAGGATAGCCTTTTAATCTGTAGATGACGGCTACTTTTAAAATATTTTTGATTCTTCTGATTCTCTTAAATTTTTTTCTAATATTCATTTTGTCTTCCTATGCTGCCAAAAGACTTTAAGTAGTCTTCAGGCGTGTTTATATCAAATGTCTCCTGAGAGATATTTATAAAATACTTTCCTATTTTTTTATCGTTTCCGATTTCAAGCCCTGCATAAGATTGATATACCTGCCACCCTATGCAGTTATCAATTTTCCCTTGAATATACAAGTCTCTCACTATATTTTTATGTTTCCTGAATTCTTCGCCGCATCGTATCTTTACTGCTACGATGCTTTTTTCGTTGCCAAAAAAGCTCAGCTGGCCGCAGTCTTCTTCCGATATGCGGCAAAGACATCTATCCGTGTAATATGTATCTCCATAGAGAAAGCATATATTATCTTCTATCAGCTCTTCGGTAAATCTATCTATTTCGAGATGATTACTCTCAGGCTCATATCTTTTAGCTCCTTCAAACTCATATGACTCATTATGAGATGTTATTATTATGTCTCCTCGGTCGTCTATACTTCTTATCTGATCTATAGTGCGTTTAATGATCGGTTCTCCGTCTACGGGGATCAGGTGCTTGGGCAGGCCGTTATAATTTTTCCAGCGTTTTCCTTCACCATCAGCCATGATTATGTATTTCATAAAATTCACCTTATTATCTTGTGGTACTTTAAGAACTCTCCCAGTTCCTTATTTCTCTGGCCTTCCCAAAGCTGAAGTATGTTCACGCCTGAAGATGAATTGGCCTCTATTATAAACAGCCCCTCGGAAGTGACCGCTACGTCCCAAGCTATCATCTTCAGATAGAAAAAACGCTCTGACAGTTCTATGATCTCCTTCTTGATATTCTCCCAGCCGGGTATGGAAGTCCCTTTTATTTTCACGTTGGTATCGGGGTGAAAATAATAAATGTTAAGATTTTTAATACTTAAGGCTTCTGTCATCGCTCCCGTAGCGATATCTATCTGAGAAACAATCCCTCCGCGGCTGGCATTGTCAGCTGCTCCTGTAGAAGAGGTTCCAAACCTGTGAACAGCATTGATTATTTTAAATAGTCCGCTGTCACAGTCTTTTATCACTAAAATTCTCATGGTATTCAGACAGCCGGGATATATGCTTTCCGAATAATCGGCCTGTTTGATTCTCTCCGTAACGATCCAGTTCTTCTTGTGAGTCAACTTCGATATAACCTCATCATCATTTGAAAATCTGCCGTCAATATACATCGCACCTGTATCGGAAAACTGTATATGGAACACGCCGTTTCCCTTGCCGGAAGAAATAGATTTTAAAATAACATCTCTCTTTTCTTTTATTAAATTTAACACGTCGCTTTCTGTACAGCCGCATCTGTCCCGGCTTTCAATACTGCCGTCTTTTTTTACGGCGTATATTTCCGGCACAGCTACATACTGTCTTGCAATCTCATTAAATAAAAATTTATCGTTTAGTATATAATCATAAGGTTTATTGAGAAGTCTCGATTTAAACCAGTCGTATTCTGAAAGGTACTCTCTTCTGTCATTTTCTCTGAGGTTGAATATATAGAACTGATTTGCCGTGAAACCTCCGTTGAACGCCATATTCAAGCGTTTAATCAATCCCAATTTAAAGTTTCCTTTATTAAACAGCACATAATAAAAGAACTGTAGATAAAGTTTAATTTTCCATCGAATCATTTTATCTCATCCCCCAGCAAACTGATAATCAGCGCACATATTTTCAAAGTAGACTGTCCGAGATCGTTAAACAGATATTTTTCTCTGTATTTATCATATTCATCATATATATATTTTTCATTTGATATTTTGTCAGCAATTATATTTATATCTTCAAAAGCATATGAACCGAGCTCTTTTTTTATATCGATGTTAAGTCCGTTGTTTGAAAGATATTCTTCGTAATCATATATCCAGTAATAAGTCGGCTTATTTAAAGCGGCCGCTTCAAGAGCTATGGCGGAATAATCTGTTATGAGATAGTCGCACACACAGAGCAAGTCCAGAGTCTTCCAATTATCGGCATATATAAAATTATCATCATCTATCCTGTAATGATCATGTTGTCCGGGATGATTTTTCACGATTATGACGAGATTTTGACGTCCTGCGGCTTTTGAAATATCAAACCACCGCGACTCCATATTTCTTCTGAAGGTAGGAGCGTACAGGACTACCTTTTTTCCGCACGCCTGCGGGTATTCTGCAAAGAACTTATCCCTGTTTTTCTTTTCATTTTGTATAAGATAATCTATTCTCGGCAGCCCGTAATTGAGTATCTTGTCTTCAGTAGTTCCAAAAGACTGACAGTAAAATTTATTCCACGATTTTGAGCCTGCGATGATATAATCATAATTTTTATGCATATTAAAAAAGTCCGCATATTCGGCTTTTCTTCCCGATTTTTTACCAACTGACTGCAAACCTGACTGTTTTATCTTGCCTATAGCATGCCATATCTGTATTACCCTCAGCTCCTCCTTATGCTTCAGAAGGCTTACAGGCGGCCAATATGAGTCCAGTACGCACACCCTGCTTGTGGCCAAGTGATACATACTCTTAAGCATGACTGCCGAAAACTTAAGGTAATCAAAAAAATTGTATCCTATATGTCTGCACATATTGATACATCTGATCTCCTCATCTTTTTCTTTTAAACTATTCTGAAGCAATATAAAATCCAGCGGTATTTCGTTGGACTGCCGGCTGCAAAAGACCACTTTCTTTTCTTTAACAGGAAAAACTTTCAAAATGCTATAAAACAGATTCAGCACCGCTCTGAGCAGTACTAACAGCGATCCGATCATTATTCGCTTCATTTTTGCCTCTCATAAAACCCTATAGATTCTTCTATTTCCCCATCTAAAATAATTTTTCCCTTGTCCAAAACGATTCCTCTTCGGCAAAATTCTTTTGCAGCAGCCGTAGAATGTGTGACAAATAAAAATGTCACTTTACCGCCGGCCATTATTTCTCTTATCTTAGTGATACATTTAGACTGAAATGTTTTATCCCCTACGCTGAGAGCCTCATCCACTATCAGGATCTCCGGCTCCACGTTCACATTGATGGAAAATCCGAGCCTCGCCTTCATTCCGCTGGAATAAGTCCTGACAGGCTGATCGATGTAGTCTCCCAGTTCAGCAAATTCTATGATAGTCTCCTCTACCTCTCTTATCTGCTTATCATTCATTCCCATTATGTTGCACTTGAGATAGATGTTTTCTTTTCCTGTAAATTCTCCGTCAAATCCCGCCGTAAGCTCCAGCAGCGCGCTGACCCGCCCGTTTACAGTGATCTTACCCTCTGTGGGAAAAGTGACTTCTGTTATCATCTTCATTATGGTAGATTTACCTGCTCCGTTTTTGCCCAGCAGAGCCACGCTCTCCCCTTTATTTACAGTAAAAGAAATGTTGTCAGCCGCCTTTTTCTCCTTATATTTCTTCTTTTTAGAGAACAAGCTCATGAAACGGTCTCTGTCGTTTCTGTAAAGTTTATATATCTTTGTTACATTATCAAATATAATAACTGCTTCTTCCATATGTAGCCTTTCTACAACACATCGGCCATATCCTTGTGAAGCTTTTCGTACGCCCATGCCGAAAGTAAAACCATAACTGCTAAGATTATCAGATAGTTCCTGATCTCTGTCGGCTCTTCAAAGAACCATGTCTTATCGGTAAATACATGCCTGTATCCGCTGGCTATTATGGTCACAGGATTGAACTGCAACAAAGTCCTGATCCACTGTGTCTCTATATTGTTTACGTTGTATATAATCCCTGACATCCAGAATATCGCCGTAGTAAACGACTTCACCAGGTTGAGAAAATCCTTGCTGATGGCCGATAACATTCCTGCAAAAAGTCCCCAAAAGGTAAAAAAGATAAACATCATAAGCATATACAGCGGTAATTGGAGAAAATATTTATCCGGCATATGCCCAAAAGCGATGAAGATGACGATGGTGACCGCCATGAGGATAAGATGTATTGTCAGCTTTGATAAACTTGTAAAGGTTGGGATTACAGAAATGGGAAACTTCATCTTCGTAATTAAATGTCTGTTGCTCCGCATGCACCCCGCTCCCTGAGTTATCATCTCGCTCATGTAAAACCACGGAACAAAACCTGCTATAAGCCACAAAAAAACGGATACCCGTCCACATCCCCGCCTGATCTTATGCCGTAGCTAAAGGCAAACCAGTAAACAAATATGGTCACCATAGGTTTTATGAAAGCCCACGACCATCCCAGGGCAGAGCCCCTGTATGTCTTAACTAAATCAGATTTTGCCAGTTTCAATATCTGTTTTCTGTATAATAAATGTTCATCGCAAATAGTCTTGAGTATAGTCACTTTGATTCGCTCCAATTTTAACCTGTTTCAGATTATATGATTTTAAAAATTTTTGTATCGTAGGATTTTATTAACTTTAACCTGAAACAGGTTAAATACATTTTACATAATGCGACATTTTATGTCAAGTTTTATCGGATAATCTTTAATATTTATCGGCATACTTTTTATGAGGAAGTTATCTTCTGTGCGATTTTAGTTTTAACCTATTTCAGGTTTAAATAATCCGAGTCTTTATATTTGTAATAAAATGTAACTTGCGAACACTGAAAGGAGCTTGATAATGTACAGGCGCATACGTGATTTGAGAACAGATAACGACATGACTCAGAGCGAGCTTGCCAAGCTTTTAGGTATGTCACAGACGGGGTACAGTAAATATGAGACTGGAGAAAACGATATTCCCACTCAGATTCTGATAAAACTTGCACGAATATACAATACCAGCATAGATTACCTCTTAGATCAGACTAACTGTAAATCGAGATATAAATAAACTCCTCTGCCTTATAGCGACAGAGGAGTTTATTTATATCTTCAAGTATCCGATCACAGTTTAAAAGCGTCATGGCCGGGATAGACCGCCGAATTTCCCAGTTCTTCTTCTATTCTAAGAAGCCTGTTATATTTTGCCACCCTTTCAGATCTCGAAGGAGCGCCGGCCTTTATCTGACACATGTTTAAAGCCACGGCCATATCTGCTATAGTAGTATCTTCTGTTTCTCCTGAACGATGAGAAGAAACAGCGGTATATCCTGCCTTGTGAGCTGCTTTGACGGCCTCAAGGGTTTCTGACACAGTTCCTATCTGATTGAGTTTTATCAGGATAGAATTGCCGCAGCCCATCGATATGCCTTTAGAAAGTCTTGAAACATTGGTGACGAACAGATCGTCTCCCACCAGCTGAACTCTCTTGCCCAGCTGGCGGGTCAGCTCTTTCCAGCCTTCCCAGTCCTCCTCGTCCAGCCCGTCTTCTATCGAGATGATCGGATATTTATCCGTGAGATATTTCCAGTATTCTATGAGTTGATGAGAAGTAAAAGTCTTTCCTGACTTAGGGAGTTTGTATTCCCCCGGCGTGCCGCTCTTCCATTCTGAAGAGGCCGCGTCGAGGGCTATCATAAAGTCGTCCCCGGCTCTGTAGCCGGCCCTGCATACAGCTTCTAAGATAATCTGTATAGCTTCTTCATCAGACGACAATTCCGGAGCAAAACCTCCCTCATCGCCTACAGAAGTGGCAAGGCCTCTCTCTTTGAGAATATCCGACAATCTGTGAAATACTTCGCTGCATTGTCTCAGTCCCTCTCTGAAGGATACGGCTCCCACCGGCATTATCATGAACTCCTGCACGTCGAGGCCTGAAGATAAAGCGTGACAGCCACCGTTAATGATGTTCATCATAGGTACCGGAAGGCGGTTAGCCGATATTCCGCCGAGGAATCTGTACAAAGGGATCCTCATAGAAGCGGAAGCTGCCCGGCAGCAGGCTATAGATACTGCCAGCATGGCGTTGGCTCCCAGAGAGGATTTATCATCAGTGCCGTCTTTTTCTATCATGACCCTGTCAACGGCATATATATCTGAGGCGTCCATACCACAGACGAGCTCGTTTATTACAGTATTTATGTTGTGTACGGCTTTGATGACGCCTTTTCCCATATATCTTTGGGGGTCATTGTCTCTCAGTTCAAGGGCTTCAAACTGTCCCGTAGAGGCTCCGCTGGGAGAAGTTCCTATCCCGCGGCTTCCGTCTGCAAGCCAGACCTCGGCCTCTACTGTTGGATTTCCTCTCGAGTCGAGTATCTCTCTGCCTGTCACCTTTTCGATGCGCAAGTGTTCCATTTATTATTATCTCCTTCTATTCAGTCAAAAGATTTCCCATGCTTTTCAGAGTAAAGAGCAAAGTGGACGAATTGTGAAGCAGCGCAGATGTAGCCGGCGGAATCGCTCCCATAATACCTAAGCCTATCAGTCCCGCATTGAAGCCGACTATAGACCGGTAATTGCCCTTTATGCGTTTCATAAGCGCATTGCTCAGCAGCTTTAAGACCACTATCTCATTGAGATCTTCAGCGGCGATGGTAACGTCTGCCACTTCTCTGGCTATCTCAGCTCCGTCACTGATTGCTATGCCTATGTCCGCCGTGGACAGCGCAAGGGAGTCGTTGATTCCGTCTCCTATCATGACGACTTTTCTGCCTTTGTCCTTTTCAATTCTGATGTATTTAGCCTTATCCTCCGGCAAGACTTCGGAATAGTACTCATCAAGCCCTAATTTTTCAGCTATGGCCGAAGCGGCTCTTTCTCCGTCTCCTGTCATCATGACCACTTTTTCTATGCCTGCTTTTCTGAGCTTGTCTATTACCTCCGGAGCCTCTTCACGTATAGGGTCCTCGACGCAGATGACGGCGGCCAGAGTTCCCTCTATCGCCAAGTAAAGATGCGAATATTGAGCAGGAAGGTTTTCGAACTGTTCTTCTCGTCCCTGAGGAATCACGCACTTCTCGTCTTCCATGACAAAGTGACGGCTGCCTATGACAGTTCGTTTATCTTTTATAGTAGTAGCTATACCGTGGGCTACTATGTACTCTACTTTAGAATGCATTTCCTCATGAGTAAGATTTCTGTTTTTAGCGGCTTCCACCACCGCCTTAGCCATGGAATGAGGAAAATGTTCCTCAATGCAGGCCGCTATCCTGAGCAGTTCGTTTTCACTGTAATCGTCTGTAAAAGGATAGACCCCCGCTACTGAAGGTTTAGCTTTAGTAAGGGTTCCCGTCTTATCGAACACTACTGTGTCAGCTGCCGCCATGGCCTCCATGTATTTTCCGCCTTTTACAGTTATACTGTGCGCTCCGGCTTCCCTTACGGCCGAAAGTACAGCTACAGGCATGGTAAGCTGCAGCGCGCACGAAAAATCTACCATGAGTATAGATAACGCTTTCGTGACATTCTTAGTCAAAAGATATGTAACCGCCGTTCCTCCCAATGACCACGGTACGAGACGATCTGCAAGGTTTTCCGCCCTGTTTTCCAGAGACGATTTAAGCTTTTCAGTTTCTTCTATCATGGCGACGATTTTCTCATATCTGCTGTCTCCGGCGGCCTCTTTTACCTGTATTACGAGTTCCCCTTCTTCCAGAACGGTTCCCGCATACACATATCCGCCGCAAGTCTTTCTGACTGTTAGGCTCTCTCCCGTCAGAGAAGATTGATTGACCATGCCTTCTCCTTCTTCTACAGTTCCGTCAAAAGGAATAACGTTGCCCATATGTATGCAGACTTTATCGCCTTCTTTGATCTCATCTGCGGATACCAGCATTTCCTGAGAGTCCCCGCTTATGAGCCATACCTTGCCTGTCTGCAGAGCCATGCTCCTGGCCAGATCATCTACCGATTTCTTGTGGGTCCATTCTTCGAGAATTCCGCTTATTTTCAGCAGAAACATTATGGACCCGGCTGTTTTTATATCAGATCTCAATATGGACACGCCTATGGCGGTAGCGTCCAGAACTGCTACTTCCATCTTTCTATCTGCAAGAGATTTTAATCCCTTCCAGATGAACCTCAAAGAATTGGCCCCCGTGAAGATCAGCCTGACCTGATACGGAAGCAATTTTTTCCCGAAATGCCACAGTGCAGTCGTAATTAGTCTGTCCCGATAAATTCCGTTTAATTCTCTGCCTGAACTTTCAAGGATATGCGCCGGGACATGGACGTCCTCAAAGGAAAACTCCTGGAGGCTCCTTATTATGCTGCATCTGTCTCTTTCGAGAAAGCATACGGAAACATCCTGAGTCTTCTCATAAACCTTAGCTTTGAGTACCGATGAATCATGTTCCAGATAATATTGCAGAATATCAGCTTGCCTCGTCGTCATTTCAGGAATAAACAGATGTGCTCGTATTCTGCCTTTTCCATCATGTCGTATTGAAAACTTCATCTTCTATTCGCCTTCTTCTTCGGCCGATTCTCTGACCTCTTTAGCGGCTTTGACCGCATCTTCTGCATTTGCCTTGGAAGAGCAGTCTTCAAAGATCTGTTCTTGTTCCAATTCGTCGTTGATCTGTTTAGCGTCTTCGAGAATATCTTCGGCGTTTTCCTGAATGGTGGTAGCCGTCTTCATGACGCTGGATTTTGCGCGCAGAACTGCAGCGGTCACTTTAGTATAAAGTTTCTTGGCGTCTTTGCTCGAAAGCAACTTTATGCCGGCAGTTCCAAACAATACTCCGGCTGCAAAGAGACCGGTATTTTTGCATTTGTTGTCCATCTTTTCCATGATGATTGCCTCCTTTATATCGTAAAAATTATTATATACTTGGGTTAGTTACCACAAACCTTCGTGTTTTAAACAATAAAAAACGGCAGTATTCATCTGCCGTTTAAAATCCATCTAAGCTTACGCCTGTACTACATCTTTTCCGTCATAGTAGTTGCAGTTAGGGCAAACTCTATGAGGGAGCTTAGGTTCATGACACTGAGGACAAATCGAAAGTCCCGGTGCTGTCATCTTCATGTTAGCGGATTTTCTCTTATCTCTTCTCGCTTTTGAAGTTTTTCGTTTAGGTACTGCCATGTCTTACACCTCCTTATTCGCGCTTCTATGTGAAGTTCATCCCCTTGTTCTTGCAAGCTTCTGCCGCAAATAAGGATGAAATGAATGTCAACTATTTGAGTATATACTTTTTACCCAAGGTTTGTCAACAAAAACTTTATTATTAACTGTTATTTCTCTTTTAACCTGTCCTCTATGCTCTTCCCTTAGTGACTATGTTATAAGTATCTCTGGCTATCATCAATTCTTCATTAGTAGGTATCATGAGGATCTTGACTTTAGAGTCATCGGTAGAGATTTCTGTCTCTTTTCCTCTCATCTTGTTCTTTACAGGATCGAGTTTGATGCCCAGATTTCCAAGGTTATTGCAGATTATCTCTCTCATGGTGACGTCGTTTTCACCTACTCCCGCCGTGAAGATTATAGCGTCTACGCCGTTCATTTCGGCAATATAGGCTCCGATATAGAATCTAACTTTATGGGCGAACACTTTGAGAGCAAGAGCAGCTCTTTCATTTCCTTCGGCTACTGCGTCTTCTATATCTCTGAAGTCGCTGGATACTCCGGAGATTCCCAGTACTCCTGATTTCTTGTTCAGAATCTCGTTGGCTTTTCCCTGAGGAAGGTTCTCTTTTTCTCTGATGTAGGTAACGATGGCCGGGTCTATATCTCCGCATCTGGTACCCATTACCAGTCCTTCAAGAGGAGTAAATCCCATGGAAGTGTCGATACATTTTCCTCTCTTTATGGCTGATACTGACGCTCCGTTGCCCAGATGGCAAGTTATCAGCTTGAGATCCTCCAGATTTACGTTGAGCATCTTTGAGGCTCTCTCGGCAACATATTTATGAGATGTTCCGTGGAAGCCGTATCTCCTTATTCCGTGTTTTTCGTAATATTCATAAGGAATAGCATAGATATATGATTCAGGCGGCATAGTCTGATGGAAAGCTGTGTCGAATACGCCTACCATCGGTGTGCTCGGCATCAATTCCTGGCAGGCGGCTATACCAAGAAGATTTGGCGGGTTGTGGAGCGGAGCCAGTTCTACGCACTCTTCAAGAGCCTTTATCACCTCGTCTGTAATACGTACTGAAGAAGCGAATTTTTCTCCGGCATGTACTACTCTGTGTCCCACTGCTCCTATCTCGTCCATGGATTTGACGACTCCCGTCTCAGGATCCTGAACGGCTTTAAGAACCTGCTCTATAGCGTCCTTATGGTCATTCATAGGCACTTCTGTCTTCTTCTTGTCCATTCCGATCTTTTCGTGAGTGATGACCGATCCGTCCATGCCTATTCTCTCTACGAGACCTTTGCACAGCAGCGACTCGTTAGTCATGTCCAGAACCTGATATTTCAGGGAAGAACTACCGCAATTGATAACTAAAACTTTCATATCTATCCTCCGTATATTTTAATTAACTGATTAACCTCATATAGTATAAACAAAAATTCGGTATTTTGCAAGGGTATGCCCGTTTTTTTGCAAAGGATTTTGTATCAGAGAAAAATTGAACTGTAATCACTCGGACTACCGCCGTATTTGCAAAGGCTTTCCTCTATTCGCCGGCTATAAAGGGCTTTCTCACGTATTCTGAAAATCGGTACATATCTCTTTCGCACAGCAGATTATAGATATCTGAGGCCAGAATATCTCTCGAGACGCCATATCGTATTTCTTCGGGAAGATTTTCTTTGCTCATATTTGTAATTATCGTAAGTTCACAGGCGCCTGACTTTTTCAGATCCTTGAGATAGGCTCCTCCTTTTTTGCTCAGAGCCAATATTCTGATATAGTTTTCTGTATGGACGTCTCTGTCTATTGCCAGCAGCACCTGAGCGAGAAATCTGTCGATTCTCGTTCTGGTATATCTCTTGGATTTCAGCGTATCGGCAAGATCATCAAGGCTGCGGCACAGTCGAACTGAATTCTTGAGCTTATTACTCAGTCCCTCTCCTCCTGCCGGGGCCTTGTCCATCTGCGCAATGTCTGCTGAAAGGGCTCTGTAGCATAACATGCTGAAATATCTTTCCTCACTTACAGGCGCCTCCTTCATCAGAATTTTCTTCGATTCCCCGGGCAGCAGGGAGGAAATATCTCTGTTTTCATTAAGCAAATATCTTATGGCCGACGCGGAAGCAAGCTCTCCTTCTGCCGTCACATCATTGTATCCGGGGCCTATCCTCTTTACAGTTATGGGGACTGCCCTCTTTATCTTTCTCATATATTCGACTGCCAGAATATTGTTGGGACTATCTAAAATGCCGGCCTGTTCCTCTCCTGTGATCATCTCAATAGCCTGTCTGCGCGCTCTGGGGTAAGAAAGTCCCTCCTTAATCTTCGATCTTATAAACTCGTCTATTTCCCATGAATTTTGTTCCATTACCCGGGAAATCTCCGCCAATTCTTCTATATTTCCCGATTCGCTTCCAAATGAAATATAATCGGCTCCGAGGTTTTCCAGTATCTCTACGCCGGCGCCTGCAAAGTTCTGGGCCGAACTGCATGCAAAGACTGTGGGAATTTCCACTGCAATATCCACGCCGCATCTGACTGCCGCTTCGGCTCTGTCCCACTTATCCGCTATGGCCGGTCCGCCTCTTTGTACGAAGTTTCCGCTCATGGCGGCGATTATAACCTCTGCCCCCGTAAGTCTGACGGATTCGTTCAGCTGATACAGATGACCGTTATGAAACGGATTATATTCTGCTATTATTCCTACGCTTTTTTTCTTCATGTTCTTATATTACCACAATATGTATGAGGATAGTAGTGATAATTGCGGCGATCATGCCGTGAGTCAGTTTTATCTTCAATATGTCTGCAAGGCCTATGCCCGACCCTCTTGCCATGGACATGGACTGCCCGGCCACCGACAGTCCGCCGAAGGAAACTAAAAATGCGGCTATCACAGATTTTAACCGTATCCCCATATCGCACATTCCCACGAGATTTATTCCTATGGTCATTTCGAAAATTCCCTTAAACGAAGCGGCAACTCCCTGGTTATTTATGACGCTGAACACGCCCAAATGTTCCAGTATATTGATTCCTATGGTAAATACCATCAGATAGGCAAGTATCATAGCCATGGCTTTAAAGCCGGATACTATGGCGTCCGTAAAGTTTTCGAGATAGTCGCCTTTAGGAGGCTTCCCGCCGCCTTTTCTCTTCTCCTTCTTTTCCTCATGGTTTCTGTAAAAGAAACCGTTGATCAGGGCTCCGACATAATGGGCTATGGCGATCACTGCGGCCGCTTTCTGACTGCCGATAAAATTTCCTATAGTAAAAATTATGAACGCCGGGCCGGTCACCAACGAATAACTCAGTATATACCTCCCCTGGTTTACCGTAACCTTTTTCTCTTTTATAAAGTCTCCTACTATTTTGGCTCCCATGGGATAGCCTGAAAGAAAGGCAACGACAAAGGGATAGACCGACGCAGGCAGTCTGTCCAGGTCCCCCGTCCTTTTTATAAAATCGGAAAAGATAAAAAACGGCAAGAGCACCGGCACTATGGAATTTATCCACAGCACTATGGCAGTCTTTGATCCCGTTTCGGTCACTTCCGGAAATACTATCATAGCGACAGAAAATACTGCCGCCAGAAGTACTACAAATTGAGTTTTTCTGGCCTTATCAATCTTCATAAGGCTATATTATTCAAAAAGAGGCGATTTTAGAATAAGATATGAGAAAGGCTCGTAGTCTGAAGATGTGAAAGACTGTCATTCCGTAAACTAAAATCCCCTTTTATCAGACTTTTTTATCTGACAAAAGGGGCCATTTTCACTCAAATATGGTCTTGTGACCTTTGGATATCGCTATTCATCTTCTCCCGGCGCAAAAGTGCCGCTTTCAACTTCATTTTGAGTCTTATAGGCGAGATTCTTCATCTCTTCTCTGTTGGCGGCCAGAGTCTCGTTTATTCCGACAAAAGTGTTCTCAAGGCTCGTGTACATTTCTCCGAAATACTTCATATTGAGCTCGTCCATCTTGCCCTGCATATCGTAAAGCATCTTATCCACATAATCGTAAGTTCTCATCCTCATCACTCTGGCGTGAGTCTCTGCGTCCTGCTTTATCTCGGCAGCCAGCTTGGTAGCTCTGAGAGTGATATCGTCGGTCTCCACCAGATAATCCGCCTGTTTTTTAGCCTCTCTTATTATGCGCTCATATTCCGCCTTGGCCTCTCCCAGTATGCGGTCTCTCTCGTCCCTTATCCACTTGGCCTGCTGAACGTCGTCCGGCAGAGCGAGTCTTATCTCTCTAACGATCTGAAAAATTTCTTCTGCGTCGACCATTATCTTGTTTGAAAGAGGCAGCCCCGTGGCGTCATCAACGATATCTTCCAATTCCTCGAGCAGTTTTAAGACTTTCATCGTATCTTCCATTACTTGTTAAATCTCCCTTTCATTTTTTTTAATACACACGGCGGTACGAGGTTGTCCCCCGCGCCTCCTAAAGATATCACCTGTTTAGCCATGGTAGAACTTATAAACGCATATCTTGCGTCCGCCATGAGAAAAACCGTCTCTATACCTTTATTATACAAGCCGCGGTGCAGCTGCGCCATCTGCTGTTCAGAATCAAAATCGCTCATGCCTCGCAGACCTCTTACCACCACGTTGAAATTATTGTTATTTACAAAATCGGCCAAGAGTCCGTCACACATGTCCACTTTTACATTATCGATACTGCAGGTGGCTTCTTTGATCATCTCCATCCTCTCGTCAAAAGAAAACATGGTCTTTTTTTCTAAATTTACCACCACACCTATGACGACTTCATCGAACAGGTGCGCAGCCCTCTCTATAATATCAAGATGTCCCAGCGTCAGTGGATCAAAGGAACCGGCATATAACGCCTTGGTTTTCATAAACTTTCCTCCAATGCTTTATCACATATTCTATCACATGCAGGCGATGGAATCAACCTTTATCCGGGTGGCCGTACAAACTCAGAATTATATGTCCGTATTTTCTGTCTTTTATCTTGTGAAAGCCCTCCATCTCGTCAGGGAAGTCACGGCGCTTTTCGTGTTCAGCCACGATTATGCCGTTCTCCGAAAGGAGTTCAAGCTGGCGTATCTTTCTGAAAGCCTTCTCGTACAGTTCCGCTTCATAGGGAGGATCCAGTATAAAGATATCTACCTTTTCTCTTATTTTTTCAAGATTTTTTATGGAATCGCCGGCGTATACCACGGCTCCCTCAGCTTTGCAATGGTCTATGTTTCTCTTTATTATTCCTATGCTTGTCCTTGAGTTATCGAAGAAATAACATTTTGCGGCTCCTCTTGACAGCGCTTCCAGCCCCAGATTACCCGTTCCTGCGAATACATCTGCGCATATGCTTTCTGAAATATCAGGAGCCAGTATGCTGAACATGGCTTCCTTTACTTTGTCCGTCGTAGGACGTATATCATAATTATCCGGCGTTTGCAGCCTTCTTCCTTTATATTTTCCTGCGATTATCCTCATTATATTATTATCCTTTCATACCGATTATATAATTTATATCGGCTTTTGGCAAGCATCCGTCATGGCGCCTTGAGGAATCTTGCCTGCAATTTTGAAATTTCCAGTCACGGCCATTAAATCCAATTATTTCATAACATATTATTTTCACTTCGTATCAAACTATTACTGTAATAGGAGGTGAACAAAAATGTCATTACAGGATAAGATGAACATCAATGCAAAGCCTGCATTAAACAGTCTGAAGACTGAAGTTGCTAACGAACTTGGTCTTTCTAACTACGAACAGACTGACAAGGGTAACCTGACTGCAAGACAGAACGGTTATGTTGGCGGCTATATGACTAAGAAGTTAGTCGAAATGGCTGAAAGACAGTTAGCTGGAAAATAATTTTTCGGCAAAATGAAAATTTATCGTTATATTTCTTAACAAAAGAAGAATACCCGGAAGCGAATACGTCTCCGGGTATTCTTTTTTCATCCGTGTTTCTCAATATCCTGATCCATATCGGCAAGTTCGCTCTTGAGAATACTGTTGAGCTTATCCATCGCCCTTATAGTGTATTCGTATATTCCTTTAGCGAACAAGGTCACTATCGCCAGTACTGACATGGCGTCCACATATTCCTCCGGAACAGTAAGACCGATGGCCGAAAGAAACTGAGGGAAAGTGCTTATAGCTACCGTGAGGAGCGTGACTCCCAGGCAGACAGCCCCGAACCTCAGTACTCCGTCATAGAAAGTCCTGCAGTTCCAGCATTTATGAACTATGGCTATATTATAATATAGATCAAGTAAAAAATTTGCCAGCCAAACTATACCTAAGAGTACAGCCGCATATCCTATATATCTCAAGTTCAAAAAAATCAAATCAAGCATATTATAACCCCCGTTTTATAATATGCCGCCTTACAGATTTAGCTGAATATTTTCTCCAAACATTTTTTTGACTTTCTGTCTCAGGGCGATATTCTGAAGGTCCGTCAGATCGCCGTCTTTCTCTAGTATATCGTCCGCTGCCTGACGGGCAGAGGCGAGAATGTCGCCGTGCCGCACCAGGTCGCTTATATTAAGCTCCGGAAGTCCGTGCTGCCTCGTTCCGAACATCTCTCCCGGTCCTCTCAGTTTCAGGTCTTCTTCTGCTATAACAAATCCGTCCTCGGTGGCGCACATTATCTGATTTCTCTTATCGGCAACTTTGCTTTCCCGTCCCGACACGAGTATGCAGTAAGACTGATGCTTTCCTCTTCCCACTCGTCCCCGGAGCTGATGCAGCTGGGCAAGTCCGAAACGCTCACAGTTTTCTATCACCATGACATTTGCATTGGCTACGTCTATACCTACTTCTATTACTACTGTAGAAACGAGGATATCAATCTCTCCGGCGGCAAAGTCTTCCATGGCGCTGTCTTTTTCTTCCTGTTTCATGGCCCCGTGAACCAGGCCTATCTTCATGTCTGGATAGGCAGATTCAAGTTCCTTATATATTTCTTCTGCAGAGCGGCAGTCTATATTCTCTGACTCTTCTATGAGGGGAGCCACCACATAGGCCTGTCTTCCTTCTCTGACCTGCTGTCTGACAAAATTATATATGTCCTCTCTCGATTCTCCGCTTCTGAGAAAAGTCCTTATAGGCCGTCTTCCTTTCGGCATAGTATCTATAACCGATATGTCAAGATCACCGTACAATATCACTGCCAGAGTCCTGGGGATAGGAGTAGCCGTCATCACCAGGACATTGGGGTCAGATCCCTTTTCTGCCAGAAGGCTCCTCTGATTTACTCCGAATCTATGCTGTTCGTCGGTGATGACAAGGCCCAGAGATTTAAATTTTACGTCAGGCTGGATTATGGCGTGTGTGCCTACTAAGATGTCCGTACTTCCGCTTTCAAGGTCTTCCAATACCTGCTTTTTTTCTTTAGCCTTTAGACTGCTGCATAGAAGATCTACTTTTATGCCTATAGGCTCAAAATCACGTTTTAAAGATATCAGATGCTGTTTGGCAAGTAACTCCGTCGGAGCCATCATCACGGCCTGAAATCCGGCCTTTACTGATTTATACATGGCAAGCTGGGCCACGGCAGTTTTGCCTGAACCCACGTCTCCCTGCACCAGCCGGTTCATGGGCCTGTCTGAGGCCATATCGGACTGGATCTCCTCCCACACTTTCAGTTGGCCGGATGTCAGCTGAAAAGGCAGTCTGTCTGTAAATTCTCTTACAGATATGTCTCTTTCTACGACCGTACCTGACTTTCTCTGTCTGCTTCCTTTTTTTATATACAAAAGCCCTGTCTGCAGAATCAGGAGTTCTTCGAATATCATCCTGTATCTGGCTTCCTTTATGTTTCTCTCATCATCGGGAAAATGAACATTTTTAAGGGCATATGCCGGACTGCACAAGTTATATCTTTTCACTATGTCCTCAGGCAGCCATTCTACTGCCTGGTCTATGCAGGATGCGGCTTCTTGCTGCAGCTTTCTCATATTCGCCTGAGTAAGTCCTTCCGTCAGAGGATATATGGGAAATATACCACGCATATCTTCTTTATCTCCCAGCTTATGAAATTCCGGGTGAGCCATCTGTCTGCGTCCGTTGTTGAGAACTATCTTTCCAAAAAAAGTATATTCAGATCCTATATTAAAATAATTGGTCAGATATCTTCCGTTAAAAAACAGAACCTCCAAATCAGCCGATTCATCTTGAACCAGTATCCTCAGAGGCGTCCTCTTATTATATGGATTTCCCCTCATCTGTCTAACTGTGACTTTGCCTTTAATAAGGACGTCTTTATCAAATGGAGCTTCCATTATATAGGATATATTTCTCCTGTCTTCATACTTTTTCGGGAAAAGATGAAGAAGATCTTCTACCGTATCTATTTTCATGTTGTGGAGCAGCTTGCTCTTTTTTTCTCCCACTCCTCTGATGGACGAAACTTTATCTTGCAGGTTCATATTCTCTCTTTACCTCTATATCTCTTTCGGCCACATGCTTAGATTTCACGCCTACTATCTTGAGCGTAAGGCATCCGCCGTATTCGGGAAACATGGTCTGCATCTGACTCTGAAGCTGATCTAAGACTTCTTCTGTAACATTCTTTATACTTGAGCCGAAGCTTATGACAGCGTAAAAGATAATCTTGTATATATCTTTATCTTCTTCAAATTTAAAATGTCCCGACAAGTCACCGCTACCGACTCTCTGGTATGTGCCTATTATCTTCCCCTTTTCTGTAGCCAAAAATAATCTTTCTCCTGCTTTTGCGGCAGAATTTATGATAGCTCTGGCTATAACGCTGTCATTTATGGTTATATCGCCCAGCGCAGTAGTCTTTTTCAGTGTCATCTTCGGCCTCTCACCTTCTCTTTTTTCTCATTTTAACATATTTACTCACAAATTTATACAGATTTTCATAATATAAGCAAGGAGGCTTCATATGAACAATAACTGTCGTAAAAAGAAATGTTTCAGCTTATACAAGGAAACTAAAGATATCGGTTTTGTACTTCTGGTCTTCGGGGTGGTAACAGTGTGCGCTTTCTTTCTGCCTCCCAAGGCGTGGATAGTCCTTCTTGGAATCATTCTCATAGTCTGCGGGATCACTCTGCTTAAAAAATAAAACATATCTACTTTTCCATAATAAAGGCAGTTAGAGCGATCCCCTTTCTTACAGCTTTTATCTGTTTCAATACTTTGTATCCTCTTTTTTCAAAAAAGGGCCTCGCTGTGACAGACGCCTGTACTGTGATCTTATCCGATATCACGTTTTTCTCCAGCTCCTCACATATCGCAGAAGCGACTCCCTTTCTCTGATGATCCATGTGTACAAACAGTCTGTCTATAAATCCCTTGTGGTCTATATCTCCAAATCCGATAATTCTGCCGTTTTCTTCGGCAATTATGCTGTAATGTTCATAAAAAGATCTGTCCCATCGATCAGGGTCAGGCCTGCCGTCCGCCCACGCATAAAGTTGTTCTTCGTCATAATCGGCTTTATTTATATTGTGTACTGTATCGTGAAAGAGGAGAAGTATCTGGGCAAGGTCTTTAGTCTCATATCTTCGTATGATCATATCCACACCTACAGAAAAGAATTGCTCAATATATAGAATTCTTCCTGGCTCGGGCGTGTCTCCTTTTGCAATCTTTCTAAAGATTCATCGAAGAGACGCGCCTTTTCTTCGTCTATGTTCATGACCGGGCTGCCGCAATATGTCCATTTTCTTCCGTCTAATACGCCGGTTCTGAGTTCCTTTACAAGCATAGCGGCAGGATACTTTTCTCCTTCGAGGCACACGTCGTATCTCTTGCAGCTTTTAAAGCCTCTGCCGACATAATTTCCGGGATTTCCAAAGATCACTACAGTATCGTATCCCATGGAAACTGCCTTCTCAAACGAATATTCCATCAGCATTTTTCCATATCCCTGTCTCTGATATTCAGGCAGAACGGATATGGGGCCAAAGGTCAGAACCTGCTTTTCATTTTTATCCGTATCGATCAGTTTGGCTTTAGTATACATGATATTTGCTATAACTCGGCCGTCTCTTTCTATGACCAGAGCAAGCTCCGGAATAAAATCCTCGTGTTCTCTCATTATGTGAACCAAGTAATGCTCTATGCACCCCGGTACATATAGGTTATAAAAAGCTTTTCTCGTCATATCCTCTACTGCCTGATAATCGCTCTCTTTCTCATTTCTTATATTTACTTTCATCTTTTAGAATCCTTTCAGATGTATTTGCTTCCTTCTCTGATACTTAAGGTGTTCAGAAGGCCTTCATATTCTTCAATAAAATTTCTAACCCATGCGGGGTCTGTCTTGGAATAGTCTCTAAGGCTCCATCCGATAGCTTTATTTATGAAAAATTCGTCGCTGCCCAGATTGTTTATGAGTATTTTTTTCAGCAAAGCCGTATCTGTCTTTTCTTTTCTGCACAGCTGATGATCTATAGCCACTCTCCTGAGCCACATATCATGGTCTTTCGACCACTTGAGCATCAGTTGGCCTACCCGCTGGTCTCTGATACCTATATCGCCTATTATCCTGTCGAAGCAGTCTATGGTATCCCACCACTGTTTTACTTTTATATATTGTTTTATCTTAGTAATATCTTCAAATAACAGATATCTTTTCATCTCCTGCAGATAATCGCAGACAAAATATTGAAATTCTCTGTGTTCATCTTCATAACATCTGTCAAGCAGCTCCCAGTCTATGACCTTTTCTCGCTTTTCCTGTTTTAAAAAGCTTTTATAGACAGCCTTTCGCTTCGGCGCAGCTATGCCGTAGAACTTAAACAGATCTCTCATATATCCGGACATCTTTAAAGCATTTTGTATATCTTGATTGTTCTCAAAAGAATCCTTTAAACTCTGATATTTTTCATATGAATTCATAAACCCACCGTTGTAAATATCTTTTCACGCTTGATTTTCTTATAAAATATGATATATATTACTCAATAAGAAAGATTGCCGCTTTTGGTATGGCGGTCCAGTCCTAAGTACATAGTATGAGCCGTCAAACTTTGAGTTTGACGGTTTTGCTTTACTTATCGCTTTTCATAAGAAGCGTGATAAGCGCTATAACGAAATCTGTGGTGTTATTATACATTCTTTAATCTTTACTGTCAATATTTTACATTAAACTCCCCTTAGCTTCACAAATTAAAACTCCCTCTCAGGACAGGATAAGACACCGGCTGCACACAAAAAGAACCGCTGAAAGCGGTTCTTCTCGGTAATCATTGAATTAGATGGCACGGTTTACTTTATTTGATTTAAGACACTTTGTACATACATTAGCTTTTCTTACTGCGCCATTCTCCTCAGCAATTCTTACAGTCTGGATATTAGCATTCCATTTTCTTCTGGTATGTCTGTTGGAGTGGGATACAGCGTTACCTGATACCTGTCCCTTACCGCAAACTTCGCACTTTCTTGACATCTACCGCACCTCCTCTTAGTATATTAAGCATGCTCTTTTCGCATTTTCTTCTCGGTTTTGATTTGTTCAAACTCGAACGAATGTCATTATACCATATGGGAAGCGTTGATTCAAGCATTTTTTCCCGGCAGATATATTTTTCTGTAATATTAAGCTAAAATCAAAATCTGATCTTAGCAGCAGGAAATCCTATGTCAATGATCATATGTCGTTTCTGCACAGATCCTCAAGAGACTCCCTTTTCACTGCGACATAGCTCTCTCCGTTCCTCAGCATCACGATAGGAGGTCTCGGCAGTCTGTTGTAGTTTGAAGCCATAGAATAATTGTATGCTCCCGTCGTACATACGGACACTATATCGCCTCTTGTCATGCTGCCGGGGAGAAGAACATTTTCCTGAATTATATCTCCGCTTTCACAGCAGCGTCCTACTACAGAACACTTGAAATCTGTCTCTTCGTTCATTTTATTTGCCGCAAGGCAGGTATACGAAGACTTATACAGCGCATACCGAGGATTATCAGGCATTCCGCCGTCTATTGAAACATAATTTTTATATCCTGTTATTTTTTTTACGGTTCCCACCGTATAGAGGGTCATGCCCGCATCAGCGATTATACCTCTTCCCGGCTCCATATGTATCTCAGGCATTTCGATTCCGAGACGGTTGCAAGCCTCCTTAACTGCCGCTGCGACTTCTCCAACTTTTTGGTCAATGTCCAAGACAGGATCAGACTCGGTGTATCTTACCCCATAGCCTCCTCCAAGGTCGAGCTGCCGTGCCGTATAATCGTGCTTTTTCTTCATATCTGCAATAAACTCCAGCATTACTACTGCGGCGCGCTCAAACACATCCTCGGCAAATACCTGAGAACCTATATGACAGTGGAAACCTACCAACTCTACGTTTGGCATATCTAATGTTAAAAGCGTAATCTCTTCTGCCTGACCTGTTTCTATAGCAGTTCCGAATTTAGAATCTACCTTGCCTGTAGAAATAGCTTCATATGTATGAGGGTCAATTCCCGGCGAAAGCCTGAGAAGGAGTTTTTGACGTATTCCCCGTTTTGCCGCTTCTCTGTCTACAGCTTTAACTTCTTCTATATTATCGGCGACAAAATAGCCTATGCCATTTTCAATGGCGTAGCTTATATCCTCATCAGTCTTATTGTTGCTGTGAAAATACGCTTTAGATATGTCATAGCCTGCTTTGAGGGCTGTATATATCTCGCCCGAAGATACTACATCTATGCCCATATCTTCTTCAGTCATTATCTCATAGATGCGTTTAAAGCAGTTAGCCTTACTGGCATATAACGGTTTTGAACCTTCTCCGAAATGTTTTTTGAAGGCTTCCTTATAAATCCTGCATTTTTCCCTGATTTTATTTTCGTCCAGCAAATATAGCGGAGTGCCATATTTATGAGCCAGATCTACAGTATCGCAGCCTGCAAATACTAGTCTTCCTTCCTTGGATACCGCAATATTATCACAAATCATCTCTATTTTCCTTTCGTTTTTTGTACCACCCGTGCGGGAGGGATTTTCCATAAGCTACCCGCACGGACGATTTCATTTTCTGGAATATACTCTTATATAATATTCTTCCTCACATTCAGATCTCTGAAACCTTATTCTTTTTTGACTCTATAGCTTTATTGAGCCATTCTTTTCCATCTGTAAAGCGAGCGACTACGTAGGAAATCACATAATCTCCCGCAGAGTTTATCATAGTGGCAGGCGGGTCTACGAGGTTTCCGATAGCTACCAGAATAGGGAAAGCCAGTTCCATCTGCGTAGGGAAGAAAATTGAACAGATTATATACTCCCCTATGTATCCGCCTCCCGGTACTCCCGACATACCTACCGAGGAAAGAACTGCTACGAGTATAACAGGTACCAGCTGGCTCCATTCAAGAGGCTGACCGAAAACGCCTAAAACAAAGGCTATTTTAAGTACGCACGAGAAACAGGATCCGTCCATATGCATCGTTGCTCCCAGTGGAACTACCATCTCGCTTACATCTTTAGGAATACCGGTCTCCTCGGCAACCTCAAGATTGGTAGGAATAGTTGCTACCGATGAGCAGGTTCCCAGCGAAACTATGGCAGGACGTGCGACATGTCTAAACATCGTTCTGACTCCGTTCTTGCCTCCTCCAAACCATGCAAACAGAGGGAAAGCGGTAAACAGATAGACAAAGCAAAGCGGATAGTATACTATCATGGCGCGGCCATAGGACTCGGTGATGGCGCTTCCGTAATTTGCTACTAAATCAGCGAATATTGCAAAGAAGGCTATAGGCGCATAATAAGTAATTATTTTTACGAACTTCATCATCACTTCTGTCAAGCTGTTCAAGAATTTAGCTACCGGCGTTTCAGGTCCTCCCGCCAAGCTGGTGGCAAAACCGAACAGTATAGAAAATACGATCAACGGCAGCATTGCTTTTCTGCTCAAAAGTCCCACAAAGTCTTCTGCAGTAAAGAAATTTACTACCATATCAGCCATAGTTGCATGCTCTCCGACAGCTTCCGCCTCCATATCCGTCCATGCGCTTAAAACAGGCGGGTACAGTTTCATTAATACGAACATTATTAACGCTGCGATGGCTCCCGTAATCACGAAAGTGAGAACGGTCGTTCCCATGATTTTTCCCGCTCGCTTGCGGCTCTTCATATTAGCCACTGAGCTGGATATCGAAGCGAATACCAAAGGTACTACTACACAGAACATCATGTTTATAAACACAGTTCCAAAAGGTTTTAGTTTCGGTCCGAAGTCAGGCGCAAACCATCCGACAAGTCCGCCTGCTATCATCGCGCCCAGCATTATAGCCAGAAAACGATAATTTTTTACAATTGAACTCTTTTCCATGTTGAATTCCTCCTAAATAATTTGTTGTAAAATAACGTCTTTATGTTAAGTTCTTTTTTGAACTAACAATCTCATATATTTAGATCCTCGTCTTCTACGATACCCTTTGCGACTATATTAGTAGAGCCTGTCAAATAAAGATCCGTGATATTCCCCTCATCCCTTTCTATGTCTATTATGAGCTGGCCTCCTGCCATATTTACACAAACATTCCTGCCGCTCACTTCTCCCTTTAGGGTCAGGACAGTAACTACAGATCCCGTGCCTGTGCCGCATGCATATGTAAAATCTTCTACTCCTCTCTCGTACGTTCTTTCATATACTGCGTCGTTTCCGATTATTTCATAAAAATTGACATTGGCTCCTTTTGGAAAGGCCTTGCAATATCTTATCTTTCTTCCGAGATCAAACAATTCCTTCTCCGGATATTCTCTGAGGTTTTTTACCGGAACGACTGCATGAGGTATTCCCGGGTTTCCCAGTTCTACATATGCACATTCATATCTTTTTCCGTCTATTTGTACATCGCTTTTTAATTTTACGATCGACGGGTCGTTGAGTCTAACCTTATACAATCTCTTATCTATTCTATATCCTTTTACAATGCCTGCCATCGTCTCTACCGTCTGGGAACTTCCTGCAAGGCCATTCTCATAACCGTATCTGGCGATACATCTGGCCCCATTGCCGCACATTTCCCCCACAGAACCGTCGGAATTGTAGAAGTTCATCTTGTAGTCGGCTTCTCCCTCTGCTCTTTCAACTGCCATGAGTCCGTCAGCTCCGATGGACATATGACGGTGGCATAGAGTTTTAGCTATATATGGCCATCTATCGGCAGATATGCTGCTATCCATATTATTTATAATTATGAAATCGTTGCCTGCTCCGTTCATCTTCCAGAATTCCATATGCACCATCCTTTCCTTAAAACTATTTTTCTTTTACCGTATTATTTTAAAAGCAAAAATCATGCCATAATTATATGAGGCACATTTTCTCATTATGTTCTATAGTATTTCGCTTGTTGAAAAATGGACACATAATAATTTTACCAAAATAAAAAAGGCGAGAATTTCTCGCCTGAATTTTTACATAATTATCATTATCGACAAAAACATTTCAATTTCGAGTTCGTTTTTACGAACTGCAATTCCGCAAAACCGAACTCTTTTTTGAGTACTCTACTTTATGCTATACTCTTTAAGTTTTTCGTAGAATATTGTTTTTGTAATTCCTAATTCTCTCATCGCGGCGCTTCTGTTTCCCTTAGCTTTCAGCAAAGCCGCCTCAATTATACGCTTCTCTTCCTTTTTAAGTCTGTCTCGCAGAGTTAGATGACTGATGCCTTCCTCTATGTGTAAGTGCTCCGGATATATTATTTCAGAGTCCGTAAGAGCCACTGCTCTCTCGAGCACGTTTTCCAGTTCTCTTATATTCCCCGGCCACTCATAACTCAGCAGCTTTTGAAAGGCTTCTCCGGATAAATATTTCTCTGAAGCACCATATTTTTTTCTCATTTCTCCCATCAGGCTGTCGATGAGAAATATGATATCCTCGCTGCACTCCCGTAGAGGCGGCAGCTCAATAGTAAAGGCACTGAGTCTGTAATGCAGATCCGTCCTGAACCATCCTTCACTCACTCCTCTTCTCAAATCTCTGTTTGTAGCCGCTATTATACGTACGTCCACTGGTATGGGCCTGGTCGAACCTACCCGATATACTGTTTTATTCTGTATCACATTTAAAAGTTTTGCCTGTATATCGGGAGGCAGTTCTCCTATCTCATCTAAGAAGATAGTTCCGCCGTCTGCCTCTTCAAAGAAGCCTGCTTTTCCCTTGGGATTTGCTCCTGTAAACGCGCCGCTGACATATCCGAACATCTCGCTTTCAAACAGTGTAGGCGCTATAGTCGAACAGTCTACATGTATAAACGGTCCCTTTCTAATCTGTACAGAACTTATGGCCTTGGCCATGCGAGTCTTACCTGTACCGCTTTCACCTGTTATAAGTATGCTGCAAGAAAGACGCGCCAGCTTATAGGCGCTGCGCTTTATGTCCATCATATCACGGCCGTTTCCAAATATACGTAGAAAATCCGCCTCATCGTTATCATTCTTGTCTATATTTTCAGACAAATATTCACTGCGGTAGTTTTTTTCTGCAGCCTTTATGGCTTCATTCCTCTCAGTTATAGTAGCCTTTATATCCTCGATACGCCGGAATTTTACTACTATGCCCGTAACCCCCCCCCCATCATTTTTTATGGGTAGTATCGAAGCTATGAGTTGATAGCCGTTGACTTCGTACTCTCTGTTCTCGCATTTTTGTATATCGCCATCTATGATGGCTCTAAGATCGCTTTCAAATTGCTTTCCTTCAAAGAATTCACTGAAATGATAGTCGATCACCTGAACTTTAAAATTGGGGCTTTTTGCAATAAAAGAACCGCCCTCTCTCAGAAGACTTCCTATGCCTTCCTTCCTGGCGGAATATCCTTTTTCATTCCAAAATTTTACCTGATGAGTTTTTCCATCCAATATCACTGTCTGTACTATCGACTGAAAATAACTTATACTATAACAGATTCCGTGTACTTTAACGTCTGCAGTCCTGCCATTTATCGATACGGTTATATCTGTTCCATCTATATTCGTCTCAAGATGGAGAAAATCCGAGTCGCCTCTCTTTATGGATTTCCACATCGCAGGTCTTCTGTTCTTCTCTGTTCCAAACTCTGCTACGGCTACCAACATATCGCCATATCTGATAAACTTGTCCGAAATACCCAGAGACTCAAGCTGCTCAAGGGTAAAATTATCGTCATCTCTGCCTAATGCAGTATCGGCAATTATAACTATGTCGCCCTCTTCTATCCGGCCTGCCGGGTGAGAATAAGAGCTATGGTTTATAAGGCCGAACCTCTCCATAGCCTGGCTATTGATATGAGTTATTATGCCTTCTGAATCCATAGTAATAATAGCGTGGGAAGAGGATTCAAGCAAAGTTTCAATGATTCCCATATTTTTCCTCTTTCATACGTATTTTTCTGCCAGAACTACTCTGCCTTCCCGCCTGGTGGCGTTCATATCTATGATCCTCTGATTGCTACTTCCTCTGAACAGAAGAGTCAGATCTCTCTTATCTGCCATATACCTTCCGTCCACCAGGAGGTCAAGCTGCGACAGCAGTTTATCCACCGCCTCACTTTTAAGCGATAGAAGCTCTTCATAAGTATATCCGCTGTATGCCATCAAATTGAGGCCTCGCTTCTTAAGTTCCGTCGCCAGATTATAAAAGGCTTCCGGTTGACAAAAGGGTTCTCCCCCGCTGAAAGTCACGCCGTCCAGAAGAGGATCCTGATCAACGGCGGCTATGATCTTGGATATATGACAGTCATAACCTCCGTCAAAATCATGTGTTTCCTGATTATGACAGCCGGCGCAGCCGTGAGGGCACCCCTGGCAAAATACTGCGAAGCGCAGGCCGGGGCCGTCTACGATGGACTCGCGGACGACTCCTGCCATTCTTATAGTATCAAAGTTTTTCAAATCCTGTCTGGACATCGTGTTTTACCCTGTCTCTTTCTTCGGCAGACTTTGCGCTGTTCCAGTGATCCATGGTTCCCACGAGATAACCGGTTATCCTGCGTATTCTTTCAAAGCCGACGTCCCCCTCTTCTTCTTTTCTGTGGCAAAGCGGACATTCGTTATCTATGATTCCGGTGTAACCGCAACAAGGATCTCTGTCTACCGGATGATTTATAGAGCCGTAACCTACTCCGGCGTCTTTCATATATCTGACTACCTTTTCGAAGGCGTCAAGATTCTTAAGAGGATCTCCGTCCAGCTCTATATAGGAAATATGTCCTCCGTTGGTGAGTTCATGATAAGGAGCTTCTATCTTTATCTTGTCAAAGGCGTTTATATCGTAATATACGGGAACGTGGAAACTGTTGGTATAATAGTCTCTATCCGTAACTCCCTCTATGACGCCGTATTTTTCTTTATCTATCCTCACGAATCTTCCCGAGAGGCCTTCTGCCGGAGTCGCTATGAGAGACCAGTTGAGGCCTGTCTTCCTCGACATTTCATCCATGCGTTTTCTCATATAGCCTATTATCTCAAGACCCAGTATCTGAGATTCTTTTGACTCGCCGTGATGCTTGCCGGTAAGAGCCTTGAGACATTCCGCCAGTCCTATGAATCCCACCGTAAGAGTACCGTGCTTTATCACTTCTTCTATAGTATCGTCAGGACCCAGTTTGTCGGAGTCCAGCCATATGCCCTGTCCCATCAGGAACGGGAAGTTCTTTACCTTCTTCTGCGACTGTATCTTGAACCTGTCGTACAGCTGATCACAGGCGATATCTATCATGTGGTCCAGCCCCTCAAAGAACATATCCAGATCTCCCTTTGCCTTTATGGCAAGCCTCGGCAGATTTACAGATGTGAAACTGAGGTTTCCTCTTCCTGTAACGATTTCTCTCGTCGGATCGTAAGTGTTTCCTATCACTCTCGTCCTGCATCCCATGTAGGCACATTCGGTATTCGGATCGCCCTCCACATAATACTGCTTGTTGAACGGAGCGTCCAGAAATGAGAAGTTAGGGAACAGTCTCTTGGCTGACACTCTGCACGCTAACTTGAAAAGATCATAGTTAGGATCTTCCGGATTATAGCTTACGCCCTCTTTCACCTTGAATATCTGTATAGGGAATATAGGCGTCTCGCCGTTGCCGAGCCCTGCTTCTGTCGTAAGCATTATGGATTCCATGACCAATCTTCCCTCGGGGCTGGTATCGGTACCATAGTTTATGGAACTGAACGGTACCTGCGCTCCGGCCCTTGAATGCATGGTATTGAGGTTGTGTATGAGCGCTTCCATAGCCTGATAAGTCTTTCTTCTTATTTCCTTATCGGCAAACTTGGCTGCCCTTTCCTGCATCTTCCGAGCTTCCTCCTCGGAGACTATCTTTTTCAGCTCCTCAAGTTCAAGTTCTCTGTAATTGTTGTCCCAGGCCATGCACGGATAGACTCCGTGTTCGTCTTCGATCTGCTTTTCAAGAGCCTTCATCTTTTCTACGCCGTCGTCTATATCTTCCAAGAAGTCCAGCATCTTGCCCAGATTAGTATAATAAAGTTTTTTATAAGTCTTCTTGACTCCGGGAGCCATACCGTAATCAAAATTAGGTACCGACTGGCCGCCGTGCTGATCGTTCTGGTTGGACTGGATAGCTATACAGGCTAAAGCAGCATAGCTCTCTATATCGTTAGGTTCTCTTAAATGGCCGTGACCGGTGGAAAAACCGCCTTTGAGCAGCTTTACCATATCTATCTGACAGCAGGTCATGGTGAGAGTATAGAAGTCCATGTCGTGGATATGTATATCTCCTCCTTCATGGGCTTTGACATGCTTGGGGTCTATAACGTACATCTTATAGAACTCCTTCGCACCTTCTGAACCGTACTTGAGCATGGTGCCCATGGCCGTATTTCCGTCTATATTGGCATTTTCACGTTTGATTTCGTTTTCTTTTGCCTCTTTGAACGTCAAATCCTCGTATATCCTCATGAGTTTGGTGTTCATATCGCGGGCTCTGGTCCTCTCGGCACGGTAAAGTATGTATTCTTTTGCTGTACGAGCATGTCCGTTTTCGATAAGAATCTTTTCGACAGCATCTTGAATCTGCTCTACGGTAGGCACCTGATTATGACAGACTTCAAGAAGATACAGTTCAGTCTGCTTGGCCAGATACATAGCCATCTCCCTGTCTCTGCCGCCCAGAACCTGAGCTGCTTTGAATATCGCTTCTGCTATTTTATTGACGTCAAACTCTACTGTCCGTCCGTCTCTTTTCGTTATTTTCTTAATGCTGTTCATCATTCTCCCTGCCTTTTGATTTTTCTCCCAAAACACAATATATTGTGTTCGCATTAAGAATCTACCACTAATTAGAGCGTATGTCAATATTTTTTTGATAATTTGTTCCGCCTTTAAATATCTCCTAATATCCTGCCTTGGCTCTCAAAATATTCTTCTCTGAGCATGGACCTCAGGCACATGTCTATGTACCTGCCGTTTTTCTTTCCGCCGTGCCGCATGACGCCCTCCCGAGCAAATCCCAGTTTGTCATACAGCGACGCTGCTATGACGTTATCTTCGAAATGGTCGAGGGTCACTCTCTCGGCTTTCATCTCTTCAAAGGCCCATCTCAGAATCAGAAGAAGCGCCTCCTCGCCGTATCCTTTACCTCTGTTTTCTTTGCCGGCTATATATATCCTGGTCACATCGAGAGAATCGTAATGATGATTTATGTCGCTCACATATATTCTGCCGATAGCTTCTCCGGTCTCTTTAAGGCATATGGTAAACTGTCTCTTGGTATCGTCTCTCTGGCGTTCAGAAAATTCTCTGATTATCTCTTCTCTGTCCCTGCCGTCGTCGATAGTAAAAAAAGTGCTGACATAAGGATCTGTCTCCCATATGGCAAATTTTTCGCAGTCCTCATAGCTACTTTCTCTTATGAACAATCTTTCTTCTCTCATATAAATACGTTTGATCTCACCGCCCTCTTTCTCGGGAGATGGATCTTCCTCCTTTCTGCCGCCGGTTTGAATGTTCTCATGCCTATGGTTTCTCCGGTCAAATCGGCTCTCTGCCATGAGTCTGGGTAAACATATGCAGTATTTTCATGGTCTTAGATATCGAAAACCTCTAACGTGTTATGTGAATTTTCTATGAAGTTCTGTCATAAAACAAAATTTTATGATATTATATTATATATTTTCCTGATGAAAAATTAAATACTTATATGATAGAAAAATAAGGACAAAACGATATGAAAAACAAGAAAAAGATCATCATAACAGCGTCTGTGGTTATCGTCATCTTAGCAATAGCCGCAGCGGCCTTCTACTTCGTAAACAAGAATAAGGCGCAAAAGCCTCCTTCTCTTCAGGAAGCAGTGGAAAGCCGCATATCTGCATATGATACCGATCTCAAAGATTCTCTGACTTCCATGACCGATCAGGACCAAGTAAGAAAATATCTCTCCAACTGGGCAGAGAATAAGGGTATCGATGTAAAGACCGACAAATACGACAACGTAATATTTTCTGTAAAAGCTACCGAAGGCCTTGAAGACAAGGCGCCGGCGGTTATAATATGCGGCTACGATTATACATGTATGAGCACTTACAGCAACAGCATAGTTTCAGCTCTTACTATCGCAAAAAATGATCAGCCCCACGGAGCTTACAAAGTAATCTTCGTTTCCGAAGAAGGCGGCAGTATGTCCTCGGCTGAAAACTTATCGTCTCAATATTTTGAAGACGGAGCCGATGTCTTCTATCTGGGAAGTTCCGTGTCTTCCAGAGTCGCCAATATGACAGGAGGTTTTGAGGAGTATTCGCTGAGCAAAGCCCTCTCTCATAAAAGCCCTTCTTACACGAAGGCTTACAAGATTTCCATATCCGGACTCCCCGCCCAAAAATTCGGAACAGAGTCGGCTTATGTGCCAAATCCTATAAAGACTCTGGGCAATCAGCTGGCCAATCTTAAGTCCGGATCCATATGGTTTGAGCTTGCGTCTTTTGACGGCGGCAGCCGGGCAGGCGTCACTCCTTCGGAGGCCACGGCGACGATAGTGGTAAGCGAAGATATATCTGAAAAACTGGAGAGAAAGCTGGACAGCGCTATCGAGAAATTTATCGATAAATACGGAGCCGATTATCCTTCCGCACAGTATACTTATGAGATTGTCGATACTCCTTCCTCTGTCATGAGCTCTGAGAATACAGACGCTATAGTCAGTCTGATGTATACTGCCATGAACGGCGTCCATTATAAAGACGACAACGGAGATATCGCTTCTCTGACCAACATCGGATATGTGAATACCTCTGATAAGGAGTTCGTCATGAACGTAGCCGCCTCATCGTGGGATCAGAATCTCCTTGCAGAGATATCTGAAGCATATCAGACTGCAGGAGGCCTGTCTGGATTTGAATATTCTGTGACCTCTCAGTATGCCCCTTTTGCGCTGGACGAATCGAATCAGCCTTTTGAAATGGACTTCAGAAACGCCTATTCAGATTACCAGAATATCAAGCTGGACAGCATCAATATTCCTGAACTGACGCCTTGTGGCATAATAAAAAGTAAAAATGAAAACACGCATATGATAATCCTGGGAGTCACAGAAAAGACAAAAGATAACTTTGCCGGAGGTATCATAACTTATCTCATGACCCCTTCGGAAACCGACGGACAGCAGTAATGAGAATATAAATGACAATGATAAAGGAGCTTGGAAAACCAAGCTCCTTTTTTTATCGTTTAAGCTACTTCATTATTCTTCAACCGGCTGTTTATCCTGTTCCATGGTGGCTCCCTGAACCATATGGTTCTTCACGTCATGTACAGTTATGCTGTAATCTTTCCACCTGCATACAAAGGATTCCCCTTCTTCCGGTATCCTTCCCAATATGCCGCACACGAAGCCGCTGAAAGTATCATAGACGTCTATCGGCATATCGGTCTTTATCTCTTCTTCTACATCTTCAAGGTCGGCATACCCTTGGATTATCCATTTTCCTTCTTCTACATTTTCTATATCTTTAGGTCTTTGTACGCCCTCTTCTTCGCTCAGTTCCCCAAGCAGCGTCTCCATTATGTCTCTTAAAGTTGCGATTCCCGTCATTCCGCCGTATTCGTCTATGACTACGGCAAAATATTCACCCCTTTCTCTCATCTTATTAAAGAGAGTATTGGCCTTCATCGTCTCAGGTACCAGAAGAGCTTTCTTGATCATAGAATCTCTGTCTGCATCAGGATCCTTATAATAATCCATCACGTCCAATATGCCCCTCACATCGTCCTGACTGTCTTCACATACGGGATATTTATGATATCTTGTCTCTCTTATCGTCTTTTCCCACTCCTGAGAATCGTCGGCCAGATCCAGCCATTCGACATCTCTTCTGTGAGTGCATAATTCTTCGGCCGTAATATCGTCAAATTCAAAGATATTCTGAATGAGCTCATCTTCCTCAGGCTGTATAGTCCCCTTCTCTTTTCCCTCGGCAAGCATCATCCTGATGGATTCTTCAGTAACTTCACTCTCTTCTTCCTCCGGATTTATTCTCAGGAGTTTAAGTATACAGTTAGTGGAAACAGTCAGGAGCCATACTATAGGAGCGAAGATCTTCGCCACCCAGTACAATATTCCGGACATGCCCAAGGCTATCCCCTCGGATTTTTTCATCGCCACCCTCTTAGGTACCAGTTCTCCGAACACCAAAGTGAAATATGCCAGTATCAGAGTGATGACCACTACGGAAACCACTTTAAGTATCATAGGAGAAACGGTTACTCCCATAGCTATGAATTTAGCTACTATCACATCCGCGAAACTTTCCGCAGCAACTGCGCTCTGCAGCAGGTTAGCCAAAGTTATGGCCACCTGTATCGTCGCCAGGAACTTGGCGGGCTGTACCGTAAGGCTGACCAGTCTCTTGGCTCTCTTATCTCCGTCGTCTGCCATCTTTCTCAATTTGACGTCATTCATGGATATCACCGCTATCTCAGTGGCGGCGAACATAGCGTTCAAGCCTATCAGGATAACGAGTAAAATTATAGCGTTCATATTTTTGTCTTCAACTCCATTCGATTTAATAGTAAAATTTTATCACAAAAAGGCACAGAAACCGCTCATCGCCATAAATTTCTGTACCTTTTTAAAACATTTGAATATAAGATTATTTTGTCCTTATAAAATAAGTTCCCTCGGCTTTCGGGACCGTCTTCCATCTCAACTTTCCTCACCAATAATTAAAAGTTATATGATATGATATCATATGTTTCGCTTTTTAGTCAACTTCTTTTTAGTTTTAATCGTATACGCAGTTTCTCTCAATGCGCAGTACTTATCTGCAGCGCATACTATCCATGCCTCTTTGCACATCGGAGGTCTCAGGGTAAGAGGAAACATATGTCTTGATATGATGTCCTCCTCTACCCTTGTCAGTTCAAAATCGTTTCTGGCATTTTTGAGGGCTGTCGCCGGATGTCTGAAGCCATGCCATGAATGGCTCCTGTCCTTTTCGTGCCAGTCGTAGAGAAAATAGTCGTGAAGCAAGGCGCCGCGTATCAGTTCTCTCCTGTTTACCCTGATACCTGCTGCGTTTAATTTTTCTGACAGTCTGAGGCTGGTTATGGCCACGTTTACGCTGTGATCAAAGACTGTAGTAGTTCCGTGCTGAATATGGTTTTTCTGAATATCAGACCTGCCTTCTTTCGCTATATGCTCTATGACTTTTCTGACGTCCTCTTCCATCAGAGCAGCACCCTCTTTACTTCTTCGAGATTTTCGCGTATCTTTATGTGCTGAGGGCAGGCCTCTTCACATTTTCCGCATTTTATACATTGGTCTGCCCTCTTTCTTCCATGTTTTCCTACCAGCCAGTTTTCCTGACCTAACGCAGCGTCCTTATCTCCGTAAAGTGTCAGATAATTCATAGCAGTAAACGAGCCGGATATGCCTATATCCATAGGACATACCTTGGCGCAGTAGTTACATGTAGTGCAAGGGATCAGAGGAATCTTTGCCAGTTCTTCCTGAGCGTTTTTTATTACTCGCCGCTGTTCTTCTTTAAGTCCCGTAAAATCTGTCATATATGACAGATTATCTCTCATCTGAGCTATGCTGCTCATGCCGGATAAGACTGTTATCACGCCCTCCTTATCCGCTGCAAAACGTATTCCCCACGAAGCCGCAGATGAGCCGGGTTCAGCCTCTTTTAAGATGTTCACCACGCTCTGAGGCGGCGTAGCAAGCATGCCTCCTTTTACAGGTTCCATCACTATTATAGGTTTTTCGTATTTTCTTGCGATCTCATAACACCTTCTTGACTGAACAGCAGGATTCTCCCAATCTGCATAGTTGATCTGCAGCTGAACGAAGTCCATCTCCGGATGAGCTGTTAGAAGCTCCTCAAGCTCTTCAGGTGTAGAATGGAAAGAGAATCCGGCATTTTTTACCAGCCCTTCTTTCTTCTTTTCCTGTATCCACTCCCACATATCGAAATCATTAAAATATTTCGTTCTGCCCTCTCCCAGATTATGCAGAAGATAATAGTCAAAATAGCCGGCTCCTGTCTGTCTAAGAGAAGTCTCAAACTGTGACACTGCGTCCTCTTTAGTCTTGCAGTCTATCCATGCGGCATTCTTAGTGGCTATAGTAAATCTATCTCTGGGATATCTCTCTACCAAGGCCTGCCTTATAGCATCTTCGCTGCCCGGATAGGCCCATGCCGTATCAAAATATGTAAATCCCGCTTCCAGAAACATATCCACCATCTGTTTAGTCTCCTCGATATCTATCTGTCCATCCTTCTGCGGCAGTCTCATCAATCCGAAACCGAGTTTTTTCATGTTTTTCACCCTTTCTGTCTCTAAATGTAAATATAGACGTCCTTTATGAACATCTATAATTATATCTCAAATCCCACAAAATGTTAAATGCTTATATTTTATATTGCTTTATGCGATAAATGTATTTCTCAGATGAGGCTCTCCGGTGACAGATCCTTACGGCAAAGGACGGCAACTTTTAGTTTCTCACAGACTCGTTAACTGTCTATTGCTTACCTGAATTTAATGGGATTTCCATAGATCCATATCTCCTTCTCCCTGTATTTCCTGCTGTCAGGCTGATCTGCATCCGTCGCTGAAAGAACGTTTATTACAGAATCTCGATCTCTGGCATTTTTACTTTCCAGCAGCGCTTCTGTTACAGATAGCACCGGCTCTACGCAGGCGTCAACGTCGGCGAAGATCTTGGTCCAATAATCTCTCGTTTTGCTCTCGAATTCTTTACGCAGAATAGCTTTTTTCTCGCGGAAGTCAGGACAGGCGCATCCTGCTTCGATCCATTCCTCATGCCCCATGACTCTGCAAAAGGCCTCCCAGAACTTCGGCTCAAGAGCGCCGACGCTCATATACCCTCCGTCAGAGGTGGGATAAAAGTCATACAGGCTGCCGCCGTTGAGCAGTTGGTCTTCCCTCTCAGGATCTCGTCCGCTGAGCATGGCTCCCACGCCGCTCATAGCGTTAAACGGAATTGCGCTGTCCAAGATAGCAACATCGACGTGAGCGCCTTTTCCTGTAAGCTGCCTCTGATTATGGGCAGCCAAAACCCCTATGACCGAATTCTGACTGGCGGCGATATCTGCAACCTGCATCCCGTAGAGAGCAGGTCCGAAGGCTTCCCTGCCGGAATAACTCATATTGCCTGACAAGGCCAGATAGTTTATATCATGGCCGGCTCTCATGGCATATTCGCCTTCCTGTCCGTAGCCTGAAATGCTTACATACACGATATCAGGCGCTATTTCTTTCACTGTTTTATAACCGAGACCCAGCTTATCCATGACTCCCGGCCTGAACTGCTCGAAAATACAGTTATACTGCCCTGATTCAATAAGCTTTAGAATTTTTCTCAGGCCTTCTTTATTTTTTAAATCTACAAAGATCTCGTCCTTATTATGATGAAGCCAGATTCTGTTTGCAGTTTCCCCCGTACTTGCCCGCGGACCGCTTTCAAGAACCAGATCTATCTTGCCGGGAGCAGAAACCTTAGTCACTTTTGCACCCATGGAAGCCAGCAGAAAAGTCGCATAAGGTCCCGGAAGCAACGTCGTAAAGTCCAGAACTTTTAAGTTTTCAAGCATAGGGATATCCTCCTAAAAGATTTTGCAATTATTTTATCATCAGCGCTACGCACTCAACGGTATTATCAGATTCCCACAAAAATTATAGTTGTAATTTTTTTAATAATATTGCATATTTTCTATAATCAGCTAATGAATCTTGAAAATCTTTTTGGGCTTCTTGAGGTAAATCTGGAATAACCTCTTTCTCAACAAACTCTGCTATTTCTTGCATAGCACCAACTACATCTTTTATTATCTGTTCAAATGTACCATTTAGCGTATAATGCATTAATCGGTTTCTATATTGATAAATATGTATACTATTAGTAAATATATATTCCATTTCACATATATTCTTTAACCTCAAAATTCCCGACTTAACATCCACACTTATAAAATCTCCAATTAAATAATTTGAATATTTAGCCTTATTTAAATCTGAAAAAATAAGTGTCCAGTGTTCTTGTTCTAATTTATATTTAACAAGTAGCTCTAAACAATTTGCCAAATTCAATATAATATGTTTCATAGTTAATTCATCAAAATCACCTTGATTTAATAAATCTAAAAATGGATCCAACTCTACATTTACCATTTCCATAGAATCATGTATATTATTTAAAAAGAAAAGTTCATATTTCACAACAGCCACCTATCACTTTTTGTCAGTTACTTCTCATCAGATTCCACTTCTAATTTTGGCAAATTATTTAAACTTAGCGTCTCCATTGTTCTCAACTGCTGTATTGCCAACTGCCGAAGTAATTCCATACGCTCCTTTTGATTCTTACCCTGATTAATTAAAACAGCATTACAGCTTTCCAAATTTGCCAGTACCAATAACTGGTTTAGCGTTGCCGCATCCCGCATATTACCTTTTTCTATTGGATTTTCATTTTTCCACTGTTTCGCTGTCTTTCCAAACAATACAACATTCAACATATCTGCTTCGTTTGCATAGGTATACGCCACCTGTGCAGGTGTTAATTCCGGTGGAATCAAATTTTCTTTAATTGCATCCGTATGTATTCTGTAATTTAATTTAGAAATTTCTCTATTCAAGTTCCAGTTCAGAGATAGCCGACTATTCTCATCTGTTTTTAATCTCCTGTAATCTTTCATAATATATAACTGAAATTCAGGAGAAATCCAAGTTGCAAAAGACATTGCAATATCACTATGAGCATATGTTCCACCATAACGTCCTGCTTTAGAAACAATGCCAATAGCATTCATCTGTGTAATCCACTTCGTTGGTGTCATAACAAAGCGATTTAATCCTGCCTCATTTTTAACCGCCTCGAATTGCACACGGTTAAAATCTGGATTATGCAACTCTTCCCAAACGCCCAAAAATTCTATTGTATTTCGATTACGCATCCAGTTCTGAATTACAAATCTCGGGTCATCCTCATTACGATATTTTGCAATATCTGTCAATGAAATAAATTCACTTTCAAAATTTGTTGTGTAAATACCAATGTCAATACCTTTAGCATGAATGGTTTCTTTAACAATTTTCGCCATATGCTTTCTCCTTTTATCACACCATAAACTTAAGCTCTGTTAATTTGAAAGATTGTTTACATCTTTTTCTTCATCTTCCCACATATCCCTATATGCTTCAATGTAAAATTTAATACAATTCGGATATGTATACAAATATCTCCTGCACACTCTTTTATATAAGACCAATATTTTTTCATCGCATGCAAAATCCAATAACGAATCGAACAAATGTGATAATTCCTTTTCTGATACTTCTCTCCTACATACATCATCAACTAACGGCAGATAAGTATCATAAGCTTCCTTATGTAGTTGATTTATCTGTTCTGCAATTTAAAATATACTTTCCATCAAATCACCTCAAAGTATTTAAGTGCATCTTTTATGGCTTCCACTTTTTCTTTGGGCGGATGCTTTCTTGACTGCTTTAATTCATCCACCGCATTCGGAGCATCATACTTTGTTAATCCCAAAGACCGTTTCACTTCTGCAATGTACGCAGTATGTACTTTAAACCCATAGTATCTTTCCACATACTCTTGTATCATTTTATATGTAATTTTCGGTTTCGGCTGATATTTCTTTGCCTTCTCCAAATTACACTTTTACATCTATATGGCTATCTGGTGACCTGTGGGACAGAAGCACAATACTTTCAACGTGCTTCGTAAAAGGGAAATTGTCATAAGGTTTAAGATACTGACACTGGTATCCATAGCCTTCCATGAACTTGATGTTGTCTGCAAGAGTCTTAGGATTGCATGAAACATATACTATCTGTTCCACTCCGTACTCCAGAATCTTCCCCAAGGCCTTCGTCTGTATCCCCACTCGCGGCGGGTCTACCACGATGACATCCGGCTTTTCTTCTACGGTTTTTAAGACCTCAAAAACATCTCCGGCTATGAAGCGGCAATTATCAAGTCCGTTGAGCCTCGCGTTTTCTGTTGCGGCCGCAACGGCTTCCGGCACCAGCTCTATTCCCAGCACGCTTTTTGCCTTTAGAGCCATTATCTGACTTATGGTTCCTGTGCCGCAGTAAAGATCAAAGACATTCTTTCCCGTAAGACATCCGGCCAGATTAAGAGCCTCGGCATACAGTCTTTCTACCGCCTCTATATTCGTTTGAAAGAAAGAAAATGCGCTGACTTTAAATGAGAGTCCCAAGAGATTTTCCATATAATAATCTCTTCCCCAGAGGATTTTGAGGGAATCGCAGACTACAGCGTCAGCCAGCCTGTCGTTGAAAGTCCTCAGCACTCCCACCACCTCATTATCGAGTTCAAGCGCCAGAAGTCCTGAAACGAATCCGTCTTCGTCAAAATCCTCCTGGGAAGAGGTGACTATATTCACCAGTAGCTGGCCTGTCCTTACACCCTTTCTGACTATCAGATTCCGAAGGAGCCCCTTGTGACTTTTCTTGTGATAAAACTTATATTCTCTCTTTTCAGCGAATTTTAGGGTATATGAGAGAATCCTGTTAAAATCTTGATCCACCAGCTGACATTCGTCGACAGTTATAATGGACATATAGTTTCCTTTTTTGTGCATGCCTAAAGTCATCGGGCCGTCCTTTACCAGGTCGCCGAAAGTATACTCCATCTTATTTCTATATCGGTAAGCGCCGGGACATCCTTCTATCCCATCCATTTTTAAGACCTGTGCGTCCTTATCTTTGAGCAGCTGGATCACCTGGTTTTCTTTGATTTTAAGCTGTTCTTCGTATGGTACTCCCTGGTATATGCAACCTCCGCAATATTCATCATGTTTACAGATATTCAATTATCGTAAACCTCCTTAAAATTTAATATAACGGTACTCACGGCAGAATCAAAATTCGCCGTACTTGCCGTAGAATTCCTCTTTATACTCGCTGAATCTGTCTTCTTCTATGGATTTTCTGATATTCTCCATCATCTTAATCAGGAAGTGAAGATTATGATTAGACAGCAGCATAGCCGAAAGCATTTCTCCCGATTTGAATAAATGTCTCAGATAAGCTTTCGAGTAATTTTGGCATGTATAGCAGTCACATTCACTGTCTAAAGGCTCAAAGTCCTTTTCATATTTTGCGTTTTTTATATTTACCTTTCCTCGGGAGGTCATCGCAAGCCCGTGGCGCGCAATCCTTGTGGGAAGCACGCAGTCGAACATGTCCACCCCCCGCTGGACGCCTTCAAACAGATAATCTGGCGTGCCCACTCCCATCAGATATCTAGCCTTATGGCCGGGAAGATATTCTACGCAGTCATCCAGCACCTCCAGCATGAGCTCTTTAGGCTCTCCTACAGATAACCCTCCTATGGCGTAGCCCGGAAGATCAAGATCTACTATCTCCTCTGCGCTCTGGCGGCGAAGGTCTTTATACATGCCGCCCTGCATTATGCCAAACAGAGATTGTCTCTCCCAGTCTTTGTGAAAGTCTCTGCAGCGGCGCAGCCATCTGGTAGTCCTCTCCAGAGAATTCTTGACATAACTTCTGTCCGCCGGATAAGGCGCACACTCGTCAAAAGCCATCATTATATCAGAGCCGAGGGAATTCTGTATCTCTATGGATTTCTCCGGAGTGATAAAATGAGCCGAACCGTCTATATGAGATCTGAATCTGACGCCTTCTTCGGTGATTTTTCTGAGGGGGCCCAGAGAAAACACCTGAAAACCTCCGCTGTCTGTCAGAATAGCCCTGTCCCAATTCATAAATTTGTGAAGGCCTCCCGCCTCTTTCACTAATTCATGACCGGGACGGAGATATAAATGATAAGTGTTTGAAAGTATTATATCTGCTCCCATAGCCTTTACTTCTTCAGGCTTCATGGCCTTTACAGTAGCCTGAGTCCCCACCGGCATAAATACGGGAGTCTGAATATCGCCGTGAGGTGTGTGAAGAACTCCCCTTCTGGCGCCTGTTTTTTTATCTTTTTTAATAAGTTCATAAGTTACGGCGTGTTTCATAATATTCCTTTCTTCTGCCATTTGTATATGACTATAATAACATACAAAGGCTCGATTCGCAAAGTGCGAATCTCGCTCTTTTGTATTGTACAAATTTCGGATTTATGCTAAATTATATCTTAACAGGCACATATCATCATTACATAAAGGAGTCAAACATGATTAACATTAAAGACATCGAAGCGGCTTACGAGAGAATTGAAAAATATGTTTGGAGAACAAGACTCGAAAAAAGCCTCTATCTCAGCGACAAAGATACAGAGGCCTACATGAAGCTTGAGTGCGAGCAGCCTATCGTCAAAAACTTCAAACTCAGAGGAGTTCTCGGAAAACTGACTCTTCTGACAGACCAGCAGCTTAAGAAGGGCTATGGAACTATTTCCTCAGGAAACCAGGGAGTTTCTGTGGCGTATGCTTCTCAGCTTTTAAACTTAGATAAACCTTACATAGTAGTCCCTGAAACTACTCCAAAGCCTAAGCTGGAAAAAATGGAGAAGTTCGGAGCAGATATCCACTTCTTTGGAAAAAGTTTTGATGAAGCCAACGGACTCGGCGAAGCCGTATTCGAAGAGAAAGGTATCGTAAAGATAGACGCCAGAGAAGATGTGGAAGGTCTTTACGGCACAGGCACCATCGGTATGGAAATACTTCAGCAGCTGCCGGACGTAGACGTTGTCCTGATCCCCAAGGGAAGCGGCGGAAACTGTATCGCCAATGGCTCATATTTCAGGCAGGCAAAACCTGATGTAAAAATCATAGCAGTAGAACCTGAAAATTCTCCTGCTCTCACTACTAATCTAAAGACGGGAGTCTGGACCAAGTTCTTCGACACTCCCGAGGACGCTATCATGCAGAGCCTCGTGGGCGGATGCGCCAAGAATACTTTTGATAACGCAAAAGACTGTATAGACGAAATACTCCTCGTCTCAGACGCCGAAGTAAAAGACGCCATATATGAGATGGCTCAGAACGAGAAGGTTATAGCCGAGCCTGACAGCGCAGCGGTCTACGCAGCATATAAAAAATATCGCCACATGTTCAAAGGCAAGAAGACTGCCATGATAATAACCGGCGGAAATATTTCAAAAGAACTGTTCAGGGAAATCATGTCTGATCACTAACGATGTCCGCCTTCTCTGCCCGATAAAAAGACGGATACGATATACTCGTATCCGTCTTTTCACATCATATTATCAGCATGGCGTCGCCATAACTGAAAAATCTGTATTTTTCTCTCACAGCCAAAGTGTAGGCTTTCAATATCTCATCTCTGTCATAGAGAGCCGAAATAAGCATCAGAAGAGTGGACTTGGGAAGATGAAAGTTAGTTATCAGGCCGTCCACCAGCTTGAACTCATACCCCGGATATATGAATATCCCCGTGCTGCCGTCTCCTGCCCTTAGAATATATCTTCCGCTTTTCTCATCGAACACCGCCGCGCTCTCAAGGGTCCTGCATGAAGTAGTTCCTACCGATATTACTCTGCCACCTTTTGCTATAGTATCGTTGATTATGCCGGCAGTCTCCTCGCTCACCGAATATTCTTCGAAATGCATATGATGATCTTCTATGTTCTCCGCTTTGACCGGTCTGAAAGTACCGATACCCACATGTAAAGTGACATATGCCAGTCGCACGCACTTTTTACTGGCAGCCCGGAGAAGTTCGTCTGTAAAATGAAGGCCGGCCGTCGGAGCCGCTACGGAGCCCTCCTGCCTGCAATAGACAGTCTGGTACATATCTTTATCATCATCGTCGCTTTGGCGCTCTATATAAGGAGGGAGAGGCATGCTGCCTATCTCCTCAAGCCTCTCAAGAAAGACTCCCTCATATACGAACCGGGCATGTCTGGTACCGTCTTGTCCATAACCTTCTATCACAGCTCTGAAACTTCCATCGTCGGTAAAAGAAACCCAGTCTCCCACTTTCAATCTCTTTCCCGGACGCACCATGGTCTCCCACAGATCGCCTTCTATCCTCTTTATCAGGAGAAATTCTATTTTAGCTCCCGTACTCTCCTTCACTCCGAAGATTCTGGCAGGTATCACCTTAGAGTCATTCATCACTATGCAGTCCCCCGGTTTCAGGTACTCCAGCACATCGTAAAATTTCTTCTGTTCTATTGACTTTTCCTGTCTGTCAAGGATCATCAGCCTGCACTGATCTCTGTCCTTTAAAGGACGCTGAGCTATCAGTTCTTTTGGAAGCTGATAATCGAATTCATTTATGTTCATAAGTTCTCCTGTCCGTATCCCTGCCTGAGGAATCGGGCCTGTCTCATTTTTTTATTCTTCATCCGGAGGCGTAAGTCCCAGGTGCCTATAAGCAAGGGCGGTAACCGTACGGCCCTTAGGCGTCCTGCTCAGGAAACCTATCTGAAGCAGATACGGTTCGTAGGCTTCTTCTATGGTGACTCTCTCCTCTCCTATGGAAGCGGCTATAGTATCGATACCTACAGGGCCGCCGCCGAATCTCTCTATTATAGCCGTCAAAATCTCCCGATCCAGTCTTTCAAGGCCCATAGAGTCTATCTGCAAAGCGCAGAGTCCCTCTCTGGTTATCTCACCGTTGATAATTCCATCTCCCTTTACCTGAGAAAAATCTCTCACTCTTTTGAGTATTCTGTTGGCTACTCTCGGAGTTCCTCTGGAACGCCTTGCCATCTCGAGGACTGATTCATCATCGGCAGCAATGCCCAGGATGCCGGCAGATCTCTTTATTATCTCAGAAAGTTCTTCTTCGTCATACAGTTCAAACTTGCTCATGACTCCGAACCGATCTCTGAGAGGCGCCGAAAGGCTGCCCGCCCTCGTAGTGGCCCCTATGAGAGTAAATTTAGACAGATCAAGCCTGATGGATCTGGCCGAAGGCCCCTTACCTATTATGATGTCCAGCGCAAAGTCCTCCATCGCCGAATAGAGCACCTCTTCGACAGATCTGTTGAGGCGGTGTATTTCGTCAATGAAGAGTACGTCGTTTTCGTTGAGATTTGTCAGTATCGCCGCCAGATCCCCCGCTCTGTCTATGGCAGGACCCGAAGTTATCTTTATATCTACCCCCAGTTCATTGGCGATTATACCGGCCAAAGTGGTCTTGCCAAGTCCCGGCGGGCCGTAAAACAACACGTGATCAAGGGGTTCTCCTCTCAGCTTTGCCGCTTCGATAAAAACCTTAAGATTATCCTTGGCGCTCTTTTGCCCTATGTAGTCGTCCAAACGCTGAGGTCTGAGATTAGTCTCCTGTCTCAGCTCTCCGGGGCTTATATTGGCGGATGTTATTCTTTCATTATCCATGGTTTACCTTCTCAGAATAGATTTTTAAGGGCCTTTTTTATGTATTCCTGGCTTGAAAGTCCCTCGTCGTTCACAGAAGAAACTGCTCCGAAGGCCTCTGCCTTGGTATATCCGAGAGCAATCAGAGCATTTATAGCCTCTGTTCTTTCGTCCTCTGCAACCTTCAGGTTCTCAGGCAGGTCAGAAGACGGCTTATTGATGTCTTTATCGATTCTGCCTATCTTATCCTTAAGCTCGAGGATTATTCTCTCTGCAGTCTTTTTTCCTATGCCGTTGGCTCTGGCTATCTCCTTAGCGTCTTCAAAAGCCACGGCTCTCTTCAACTGATCGGTATCCAAAGTGCCTACTATAGACATGGCTCCCTTTGCTCCTACTCCGCTGACTGTTATGAGCTTCTCAAAGAGATCCAGGCTCTCTCTGTTATGAAAACCGTACAGGCGTATATCATCCTCTTTTACTATCATGGAGGTGTACACCTTTATGGTCTCTCCTTCTCCGTATCTGTAAATAGGTGAATTCACTGGCAAAAAAATCTCCAGTCCAAGTCCCGACTGAATCTCTACTACTATCCCTCCGTTTACGTTCATGCTGTACACGCCTTTTACATATCTTATCATCTTATCTTGCCTTTCAGTATATCTCGTCTGCCTTTAGAATGAGCATGGCAAATGGCAGCAGCCAGCGCGTCCGCAGTATCATCGGGTTTAGGCACAGACTCAAGTCCCAGCATGGTCTTGACCATGAACTGTACTTGCTTCTTGTCGGCTCTGCCGTAACCTACCAGAGCCTGCTTTATCTGCAGTGGTGTATATTCTCCTATGGGAAGACCTCCGTCAGCGCAAGCTAAAACGGCTACGCCTCTGGCCTCTCCCACTAAAATCGCCGTCTTTGCGTTATTATTAAAAAACAGTTCTTCGATAGATGCTTCATCCGGCTCATATTTTCGTATGAGCTGAGCAAGGCTGCCGTATAATGTCTTAAGCCGCCGGGGCATGTCCATCGAAGCCTCAGTCAGGACAGCTCCGTAATCCACAGGAGAAAACTTGTTGCCCTTGACGTCTATTATGCCGTACCCGAGGATAGCATATCCCGGGTCTATGCCTAAAATGCGCATTTTTACCCTCTTCATCATCAGTATTTCCAAAAAATTATAACACACAAACATCTGTTTGTCATCCTTTCCGTGTTGACTTTTTTCGGAAATCTTATTATAATAAGGCACGGTCAGTACGTGAAGTTTATTTTTATTTTTTGGAGAAAGGAGGGATAGATTAAAGTGAACACGACTCACATCAAATCATTTTTATATGTTTCAAAGTACAACAGTATTTCTAAAGCGGCAGATAAGCTCAACTACTCTACATCCACTATCTATGAGCATCTCAAGTCTCTCGAAAATGAAGTCGGCGTTACTCTGTACAACAAGGCCAACAGAGGTATCTATCTGACTGAAAACGGAGAGATCTTTTTAGAATATGCCAACAAGATTTTAGATATAGTAGATGATATCCACCGCAGATTTTACAAGTCCAGCGAGACGCTTCGAATCACGGCCAGCGAATCCAGCGACTTTTTCGTCATGAAACCGCTTATGGATAAGTTCATCATCAAATATCCGGATATCGAGATCGATTATACTAAGGCTACTACTGATGTTGCCATAGAGAAGATTCTCAACGGTCTCTGCGACGTAGGCGTCATCTCTGAACCGGGATTCAGTACTTTGAAAGTAAAATGTGATTTTCTGTGTAAGCTTCCTCTTTCCTTTGTTGCTTCCCCGAAACACATATGTTTTAAAAACGGTATCGTCGATTCAAGAGAAGATAACACGCTCCTGTCCACTATGGGATTCACAGTAGTATCAAATCTTCTCGTTTCAAAAGGCCTTCTGTTCTCCGATTACTTTTCTTCAAAGAAAAATATAGGAGACCTCCAGACTCTTAAGGAATTGGCATATGAAGGTATAGGAATCTCTCTTCTGCCTACTTTTCTGGTGGAAGACGATATAGCTCAGGGAAAACTCAAGTTGATCCCGGAGTTTAATGAAGAGTTTTCTTCCAGAATTTATATCCTCACCGAGCTAAACAATAAAAAGGTGAATAAATCAGTAAACAATTTTGTACAGCTGGCTCATTCGCTGCTTGCAAATTATATCACATAAACCGGATCTTTAAAGACAGAGGCTGCCGGGCCTCTGTCTTTTTTTGTATAAGAGAACCCCGTGTTAGACACGGGAAATGAGGGGGGGGATCTTTTTGTTTTCTCTTAAGGTCATCCATATCATCGCGACTGCGATCTCAGTGACGGGTCCCTGACAAACCGTCGATACTTAAATAAGAGTAGCTGATTTTTCCCTCCACTCGTTTTAAAAAAATTACAGTCCAAGTGTATCCTGCCCCACTCTATTTAAAGAAAAATAGCAATTTGAGTGGGGTTCGGCCTACTCGTTTACAGAAAAACTATCTCTTCGAGTGGGATCCGACCCGCTCGTTTACAGAAAAACTATCTCTTCGAGTGGGGTCCAGCCCACTCGTTTTACGTAAAAGCAAAGGTTCGAGTGGGGTAAAATTCCTGCCTCAACGCTAAAAAAGGCTAATTCATCGCATTCATTTACATTATATGTAATTTTGCGAAGGGAGTATACCCACTCGTTTAAAGAAAAAATAGTAGTTCGAGTGGAGTCTGCCCCACTCTATTTTAAAAAAAATAGCAATTCGAGTGGCCCCCGACCCCCTCATTTACACAAAAACAGTCCATTCGAGTGGGGCCCTACCCACTCGTTTTACGTAAAAACAAAGGTTCGAGTGGATCAGCCTTAAACTAAACATAGCATAAACAATCATAACCATCAGTTGAAGCTGGTAGTTATGATTGTCACTAAAAGCGCACAAAAATCGGCAGGGGCTGCCGGCCCCTGCCTTCTTCACTATTCCCCTATATATTATTCAGCCTTAATCGCTTTGATGGATTCTATCAGCTGAGGTACCACCTTATATAAGTCTCCTGTGATACCGTAGTCGGCCACCTCAAAGATAGGAGCTGATTCGTTCTTATTTACGGCTATGATGCACTCTGAATCCTGCATTCCGGCCTTGTGCTGAATCGCTCCGGAGATTCCCAGGGCGACGTAAATCTTAGGATGCACCGTCTTTCCGGTCTGTCCCACCTGGTGGTCTGCGCCTATCCAGCCGGCGTCCACGCAGGCTCTCGAGGATCCTACGACGCCGCCCAGCACGTCGGCCAGCTCTTCGGCCAGCTTTATTCCCTTTTCCACATCCTTGCTGATTCCGCGGCCGACAGATACCACCACTTCCGCTCCTATGAGGTCCACCATCTTCTTGGCAGCCTTGACTACGTCGGCTACCTCAGTCTTGATATCCTCCGCAGTCAGTGAAAATTCCGGATGGATTATCTCTGTCTTTTCGGCGGCGGCAGGGTCAAAGACGCCCTTCTTCATTACGCCTGGTCTGACTGTGGCCATGGCCGGACGGAATCTCGGGCATATTATGGAAGCCATCAGATGTCCTCCGAAAGCAGGTCTGGTCATCTTCAGGTCTCTGGAAACATCGTGTTCCTCCCCTGACAGCTTGACCGTGCCAATCTTCTCTATTCTCTCATCGGCAAGAGTAGAAGACTCTCTCAGAAACTCCTTATAATTTGCCATATCTATGTCCAGATGGGTGCAGTCGGCGCAAAGACCCGTATGAAGCCTTGCTGCACATCTGGGCGCCAGGTCTCTTCCTATATTTGAGGCGCCGATAAGAAGCACCTCGGGCTTATATTCCATTACCGCTTCTGTAAGTACCTTAGTATATCCGTCTGTAGTATAATTTTTCAAAAGAGGACTGTCGTATACGAGAACGGTGTCTGCGCCGTATCCGCCCAGCTCCTTTGCAAGTCCGTCCACATCATCTCCCAGAAGCACTCCGCAGAGCTTGACTCCAAGCTGGTCGGCCAGCTTGCGGCCTTCTGAAATCAATTCAAGAGTAGTAGGCATCATTTTGCTGTTTCTCTGTTCGCAAAATACCCAGACATTTTTGAATGCAGCAATATCTGCACTGTTGTAAACCATTTATACCTCTCCTTTCCCTAAATCAAATGCTTAGCCGAAAGAATACCGGCCAGTTTATCGGTTGCTGCTTTTCCGTCGCCTTCCAGCATAACTCCGGCTCCCTTGAGAGGCGGTGTAAAAGACGTCAGAATGTTAGTAGGAGAGCCCTGAAGACCGATGGTCGTCTTGTCTATCAGCGGATGATCCTTTAATTTTTCAAAATCCATGACGGTAAGAGGCTTCTCATACGCTGAGAGAATTTGGTCGATGAACATATAGCGAGGCCTGTTCAGCTCCTTTATGCAGGTTATCATACACGGAGTATCCACCTTTACAGTCATATATCCGTCTTCCAACATCCTCTTTACCGTAAGAGTTTTACCGTCTTTTCTTATTTCTCCGGCATATGTCACCTGAGGTATGCCCAGCTTTTCGGCCATCTGAGGTCCAACCTGAGCCGTATCGCCGTCTATGGCCTGACGACCTGCGAAGATTATGTCATCCTCGCCCAGTCCGTAAGTCTCGACGGCCGCAGCCAGTATCTGAGAGGTAGCGTATGTATCTGATCCTCCGAACTCTCTGGCCGTTACGAGAACGCCCTCGTCGACGCCCATGGCCATCAGCTCCCGGAGCATGCCCTCTGCCGGAGGAGGCCCCATGGTGAAGGCCACCACCTGGCAGCCGTACTCATCTTTTAAAGTGAGCGCCGCTTCTACGGCGTTCAGATCGTCCGGATTTATTATAGTCTTCATGGAACCGCGGTCTAAAGTTCCGTCCGGTTTTACGGAAACCTTGCCGGACGTGTCCGGTACTTGTTTTACAGTTACTAATATTTTCATAATTTTGCGTATTGTCCTCCTGCCTAACGATTTAAAACATTTCCTGAAATAACCATGCGCTGTACTTCGGAGGTACCTTCGTATATCTCCGTTATCTTGGCGTCTCTCATCATTCTTTCCACAGGATAATCGTTGGTATATCCGTATCCTCCCAAGAACTGAACCGCCTGCGTAGTTATCTTCATGGAAGCTTCGGAGGCGAACAGCTTGGCCATAGCCGCCTCTTTTGCATAGTTTTCGCCTTTAGTCTTTAAAGCTGCGGCGTTGTATGTGAGGAGTCTGGCCGCGCACACGGCAACCTCCATGTCGGCGATGGCAAACTGGGTGTTCTGGAACTTGGCTATAGGTTTTCCGAACTGGACTCTTCCCTTGGTATAAGTCACCACTTCGTCCATGGCTCCCTCTGCAATGCCAAGAGCCTGCGCCGCGATGCCTATTCTGCCGCCGTTCAGCGTGTTCATGGCGATGTTAAATCCCTTGCCCAGTTTTCCCAGGAGGTTTTCTTTAGGTATTATGCAGTCCTGAAATACTATTTCCGCCGTAGGGGAGCCGTGAAGGCCCATCTTCACCTCGTGCTTTCCTACTGAAAATCCAGGAAAGCCGCTCTCTACTATAAATGCCGATATTCCCTTGGTTCCCTGAGACTTGTCTGTCATGGCGAACACGACGAAAATGTCCGCTACGTAACCGTTGGTGATAAATATCTTGGAGCCGTTCATGACCCAGTGGTCTCCCATGTCGACCGCTTCTGTGGTTCCCTTTGAAGCGTCTGACCCTGCGTTAGGCTCCGTAAGGCAGAAAGCGCCTATCTTATGTCCTTTTGTCAGCATGGGAAGATATTTCTGCTTCTGTTCTTCGCTGCCGTATTCTATGATTGGGCCGCAGCACAGTCCGTTATGGGTAGCCACTATGTCGCCTGTGGAAGCGCACTGTTTACTCAGTTCTTCTACCGCGATGGCGCAGGAAATATCATCGGCTCCGGCGCCACCGTATTCCTTGGGAACTCCCATTCCCATGACTCCGTAGTGGAAAAGCTTTTCTATGTTTTCCGCAGGAAACTGTGCAGTGCGATCCGTCTCCGCAGCTATAGGCTTAACTTCATTTTCAGTAAAGTCTGCCATCATCTTGCGGACCAAAAGCTGCTCTTTTGTCAAATTGAAATCCATCTTGTTCTCCTTATATCTATTTGTTTTCAAAGGAAGCCGGCCGTTTTTCCAGAAAGGCCTTCATGCCTTCCTTCTGATCCCCTGTGGCGAAGCACATGGCAAACAGTTCGTTTTCCATGGCTATGCCTTCGTCTACGCCCGTCTCCATTCCTCTGTCTATGCACGCCTTTGAATATCTCACGGCTATCTGAGCATTCTTTGCAAAGGATTCTGCCATCTCCATGGCTTTATCCATCAGCTCGTCGGCAGGATATACGTGATTTGCCAGGCCTATTCTCTCCGCCTCTACTGCGCTTATCATCTTTCCCGAGAAGATAAGCTCCTTGGCCATGGCTGCTCCAACTCTGCGGGGCAGCCTCTGAGTGCCCGAGAATCCGGGCGTTATGCCCAGTCCCACCTCAGGCTGTCCGAATTTGGCTTTTTCGGAAGCCAATATTATATCGCAGGCCATGGCAATCTCGCAGCCTCCGCCTAAGGCGAAGCCGTTTACGGCGGCTATGGTCGGGATCTCAAGCTTCTCTATGCGCCGCATGACGGCGCTTCCCCGCTGTCCCCACTTGCGGCCCTGACTGAGGTCGAGAGGGTACTGCTCTCCTATATCCGCTCCTGCTACGAAGGATCTTCCTTCGCCCGTCAATATCATCGCAGACAGATCGGAGTTCTTTTCAATCATATCCAAAGTCTGCTCAAGCTCCTCTATCACCTGAGTGTTGAGGGCGTTCAGAGCCTCTGGGCGGCTTATGGTAACTATCGCTATCTTGTTTTCCGTTATTTCATATTTAATGGTATTCATATGGTCATGACTCCTTAATAGCTTATATTTTCAGACCAGCTCTTGTACTTCTCATAACGGGCCTTTGCCTCCCTTACAGACTGAGCGTAAAGATCGTCTGCCTTTTCAGGGAAGTTGTTTTTAAGGGAAGCGTATCTGTTTTCTCCCTTGAGGTAATCAAGCATCTTCGAGAAGTCCGGCTCAGGAGAATCCAGCTGGAACGGATTTTTTCCCTCTTCCTTGAGGCGAGGGTCGTATCTGTACAGGTGCCAGTATCCCGCCTCGACAGCCATCTTCATTTCATCCTGAGTGCAGCTCATTCCGGCCTTGATGCCGTGCTCCAAACAAGGGCAGTAAGCGATTACTATAGCCGGTCCCGGATATTCCTCCGCTTCTCTCATAGCCTTAAGAGTCTGGGCCTGATCGTATCCCATGGCTACCTGCGCCACATATACGTAGCCGTAATTCATCAGTATGGCTCCCAGGTCTTTCTTGGCTATGTGCTTGCCGTCTGCGGCAAACTTGGCCACTGCGCCTGACGGAGTAGCCTTTGAAGACTGTCCTCCGGTATTCGAGTATACCTCGGTATCCAGCACCAGAAGGTTAACGTCTCTGTTCTGAGCCATCACATGATCTATTCCGCCGAAGCCTATATCATAGGCCCAGCCGTCTCCTCCGACGGCCCACACGGATTTTTTAGTCAGATATTCTTTATTATCTAAGACATATTCGATATCTTCGTTCTTCTCTTCTTTTTCGAGAGCCTCTATCAGTTCGTCGGAAACCTGTCTTGAAATTTCTCTCTTATCCCAGTTGTTTATATAATTATTTACGGCTTCCTTTGCGATACCCGCATCTTTTATAGCCGTGAGATGATCTATGATCTCCTTGCGGATTACATCCTGAGCATGGAAGAAGCCATATGCGAACTCGGCGTTGTCTTCAAACAGCGAATGTTCCCACGCAGGGCCGAAGCCTCTCTCATCGCGGCAGTACGGCAGTATAGGCGCGCCTCCGCTGTAAGCCGACGAGCATCCTGCGGCGTTGCCCACATACAAATGGTCTCCGGCTATCTGACTCAGCAGCTTTATATACGTTGTCTCGGCGCAGCCTGCACAGGCAGCCGAGAACTGGAAGTAAGGCTTTGCAAACTGTATGGACTTGACATTCTTAGTGCTGATAATATCCTTCTTGAGGTACTTCTCATTCATAGCCACCTTGTCGAAGTTTTCCTGCTCCTGTTTCATGTCCTCAAACGGAACCATTTCCAGAGCTCCCGCCGAAGGACAAGCCGTCAGGCACACTTTGCAGCCGAGGCAGTCATAAGGAGACACCTGGATGCGGAACTGATATTCGGGAGCGTTCTTGCCAAGTCCTTTTGCAGGCACAGTCTCAAATGATTCGGGAACCTGTGCCTTCTCCTCTGCCGAAAGGAGTACGGGGCGTATGGCGGCGTGAGGACACACCATGGAGCACCTGTTGCACTGCACGCACTTCTCCTTATTCCACTTAGGAACGGCTGTGGCCACTCCCCTCTTCAAGTAGGCGGATGTTCCGTTTTCCCACGTTCCGTCTATCATTCCGTGTTTCTTGAAGACGGATACAGGGAGCTTGTCGCCTTGCTGTCTGTCCAGAGGGAACACAATCTCCTTGACAAAAGGAGTAGCTTCTCTCTCCGGCGCCGGCTCGTCCTCTGCTCTTCCCCAGCTTTCAGGAATGTCTATCTTTACTGGAGCCGAGATTCCTATGTCGACGGCAGTATTGTTCAAGTCGACTATTTTCTGTCCTGCCTTTTTAAAATAGGAATTGTAGTTGTTCTTCTTCATATCTTCCACGGCGGTATCCAGCGGAATTACCTTTGTCAGGGCGAAGAAGGCGGCCTGCAATATATTGTTTATGCGTTTTCCCAGTCCTATCTCCGCCGCCAGCTTAGCAGCGTCAATCACGTAAAACTGAGCGTGCTTATTATAGAGGTCTCTCTTCATGGAAGCAGGTATATGCTCTGCTATCTCCTCTACCCCTGTCCACGGGCAGTTGAGAAGATATATGCCTCCGTCTTTAAGATCTGACGTAGTGTCGTATTTATTGACATACGTAGGCGCATGTACGGCCACAAAGTCTGCGGAAGAAACGAGATAGGTGGACCTTATCGGCGTATCTCCGAACCTGAGGTGAGACTGAGTGAGTCCGCCCGATTTCATGGTGTCGTAGGAAAAATATGCCTGAGCGTATTTCTCCGCCACCAGACCGATGGTGGTTATGGCGTTCTTATTGGCTCCCACGGTACCGTCGCCGCCCAGACCCCATATCTTGCAGGAAATCTGATCTTTTGGAGCCAGATCTATCTCGTCGTAATCGAGGGAAGTTCCTGTCACGTCGTCCACGATTCCTATGGTGAAGTTGTTCTTGGGCTCTTCTTTGCTGAGATTGTCGAAGACGGCTTTGAACTGTCCCGGAGTGGTGTCTTTAGATGACAGTCCGTATCTTCCGCCTACCACCTTGATGTCGCCTCTTCCTGCCTTGTTCAGGGCGGTGACGACGTCAAGATAAAGAGGTTCTCCCACCGAACCTATCTCCTTGGAACGGTCCAGTACGGCAATTTTCTTACAAGTCTTCGGAATGGCTCCTATGAAGTGATCCACCGAGAAAGGTCTGTAAAGGTGTACCTGAATGAGTCCGGTCTTTCTTCCGTTGGCGTTCATATGGTCTACCGTCTCTTTAAGAGCTTCCGCTCCCGAGCACATTATGACCGTCACTTCTTCTGCGTCCGGCGCGCCGTAGTAATCGAAGAGCTTATATTTTCTTCCCGTCACCTCGCCTATCTTATCCATGTAATACTGGACTATGCCCGGAACGGCGTCGCTCTTTTCATTGGCGCCTTCCTTGCATTGGAAATAGACGTCGGGATTGGTGTTGTTTCCTCTGTTGGTAGGATGCTCCGGATTGAGAGAATCGCGGCGAAAATCCTTTACTGCCTGATAGTCCATCAGACCTCTCAGATCCTCATAATCTATGGTCTCTATGCGCTGCATCTCGTGAGACGTCCTGAATCCGTCGAAGCAATGCATGAAAGCATACTTGGCTTTTATAGCCGAAAGATGCGCCACTGCGGCCATATCCATGGCCTCCTGCGGAGAAGATGACATGAGCATGGCATATCCCGTCATACGGCATGTCATAAAGTCCGAATGATCTCCGAATATAGAATGATGGTTGGACGTCACTACTCTGGACGCTATGTGCATGACGTTAGGCAAGAACTGTCCTCCCATGGCATACATCACCGGTATCATAAGCATGAGACCCTGAGCCGACGTAAAAGTCGTAGTCAACGCTCCGGCCTGTAATGCGCCGTGACACGTTCCGGCTGCTCCCGCCTCGGACTGCATCTGAATCACGTCTACCGTATGTCCGAACAGATTTTTTCTGCCCTTGGCCGACCACTCGTCGACCTTTTCCGCCATCGGAGACGACGGTGTGATAGGGTAAATAGCGGCAACTTCTGTAAATGCGTACGCCACATGGGCCGCTGCCGTATTTCCATCCATAACTTGCAAATTTTTCTTCATATATTTCACTCCTCTGTAATCGCGTTACGTTTTAGGATATTCGGATCGTATTTTTTAGTCGAAGCGTATCTTTTCCGCAAGTCCTGTTGCCTAAAAAAGAACGGACGACTATCAACAAACACCGGCAATTTTACAGGTGACTGCCGCCTGTCTGTAAAGGCAGGCGCCGTCCGGTGTTTATTATATATTGATCAAAATAAGAGCTGCCGCTACCATGACGGTAGATATCTTCTCCTGTTTTGAAAGATTTTCCTTGAACAAAAAATAATTTACTACATTGACTACCAATATTACTCCTGCGCTGTAGGCCGGGAATACTATGTATGCCGGCAGATGTTCTACCGCCTTCAGGCTGAAATACAGTATAAATGTGTTGGGAACGCCGGTAAACGCACCTATAAGGACATCCTTTCCGCTGAATTTTCTGTCTTCTTTAAGCATTATTACAAGGCTTACCAGTACGCAGAATACGAATGTCATAAAGATATAATAGTCGTTGAGTTCAGTATCCCCATATCTCTCAAAGATCTTGGTATTGAGATCTATAAGCCCCCCGACCAAAAAGATGGCTATGAGAAGCTTCATCGATTTTATATGGTTCTGACTCTTTGTTTCCTTGCCGGAATTTATGTAAATGATTGCTGAAACGGCAAGGGCTATGCCTGCGATCTGCACGATCTGAGGTCTCTCTCCGAACAGAAGGATCGAAAAGACTGTCGGTATCAGCACGCCAAGTCTGTTAAAGGTCGTCGAGATAGGCGTTCCGTTCTTTCCCATGCTCAATCTGCAAAGGATCATACCCATCGTCATGCACACGCCGTTATAGGCAGCCATCAGGAGCGTATATACGGCTCCAGGTTCTGTTCTTATCAGCGTATATTCATCCATCATGAAAAAAGCAATCACAGCGCCCACTACATACGTAGCCACTGTCGCCGCATATCTGTTGCCGCTGTTTGCCTCCGTAAATCTCATGGCGAACATGACGAGAGAATGAGCTGCGATAGTCAAAATCAAAAATATCAAATCAGGTCCTTCCTTTCCTTCGGCCAGTACATTTCTAATGCCCCTGCCGTTCTTTATTTTACAGTTTGTCTTCTCTCATGAACTGAGCGTTGGTTCCGTTGATTTCCGTAAACTCTTTCTCAGCTCTCATGCCTACTCCTTCAGGCAGTTTTTCTACTTCGTCCTTGATCTGCTCCACATCTATATTTAAGAGCTGCTGGTCTTTCATTATCACTTTTCCTGCTACTACAGAGAGGACGACTTCGTTTCCTCTGGCGCTGTATACCAAGTTCGGCACTATATTCCTCATAGGATGAGTATATACAGGCATCATGGAAGGGCTCCTCAGGTCTACAGCGATAAAGTCAGCCTGTTTTCCCGGTTCCAGAGATCCCACTATGTCGTCTACTCCTACCGCTTTGGCTCCCTCGATGGTAGCCATACGCAGAGCGCGCCATGCCGGCATCATCTCAGGATTGCCGTATTTTATCTTGTTGAACAGGCAGACGTTTTTCATCTCATGGATGATATTGTGGCAGTTGTTTCCCGGAGCCTGGTCAGAACCCAGCGCCACATTTCCTCCGGCCTGCTGGAACTCCACGCTAGGACATACTATACCGTCTATTATGCCTATGGAAGCCGGATTGACTATCATTCCCGCTCCTCTCTTGGCTATGAGCGCTGCCTCGTCAGCGTTGCAGTCGGTCAGGTGAACAGCGATGAGGGTGCTGTCCAGATATCCCAGATCGTCCAAAAATGCCGTAGGTCTCTTGCCGTATCTCTTCTCTATCTGATAAGTCTCTCTGTCTCCCTGCTGTACATGCATGTGGATCTTGGTATTTCTTTCCTTTGCCACCTTCTGTATCTTGAGAAGGAGTTCAGGTGACACAAAGTCGGCTCCCTGAGGTCCGAAGAGTACTCTCATTCTGCCGTCTTTGTTATGCCATCTCTCATAGAGCTCTATGTTTTCTTTGAGTCCCTTTTCTCCGTCTTCATCGTCGAACTCATACAATTCTCCCGGCTTATACACTTTCTGTTTAGCCGCGCGTATCATCTGCGTGATATTTCCTCTGGCTCCCGTCTTATGGATGAACTGACAAGTAGTCTCCATCTCATAATGGTAATCTCCGAGAGTAGTAGTTCCGGCCTTGATCGCCTCTACTATAGCCAGTCTTCCGGCGCTCACTCTCTCATCCCACTTGCCTGCGTTGGCAAAAGGCTGCAGGCCGTACATCATCCAGCTGTTGGTGTCCTGCGCAAGTCCTCTGAAAAGATTGTCCGACGTATGCATATGTCCGTCGATAAATCCCGGAAATACAGCGTGATGATCCATATTCAGGACTTCCTCCGCCTGATACATCTCATCTACGTCCTTAAGGGGAACGAAGTCTATTATCTTGCTTCCGTCTACGACCATGGCCACATCGGATTTAAATCCTACGCCTTCTCCCTCCATGGTATAAAAAAACGGTGCTTTAACGATCATATCTACTTTTTTCATGTTTTCCTCCCAATCTACTATCATAGAAGCAGCGGAAAACAAGTTCCCACTGCTTCTATAATTGATCATCTGGATTGTTTGTTATGATAATTATGCAGCCGCAGTATCTGCATCCTTCGTCTTTCTGTGAAGAAGCTTCAGTCCTATGAGAGCCACCAGAAGAACTACGAAAGTAACGCCGATACTCAGTACGAACTGACCGGTCAGACCTCCGAACAGGTAGCCGATGAATGCTGAAATTCCTACTGTCACACCGTAAGGTATCTGAGTCATAACGTGTACTATGTGGTTGCAGCTTGCACCTGTGGACGACAGGATAGTCGTATCCGAAATAGGTGAGCACTGGTCTCCGAACAGACCTGATGAAATTACACATCCGACGATGTATGCTTCAGGAATACCGAATTCTACCGCCATAGGGAATGCGATCGGCATAAGCAGCGACCAAGTTCCCCAGGATGAACCTGTAGCGAAAGAAATCAGAGCGCCTGCCAGGAAGATCAGTCCAGGAACCAGACCTGGCGTCAGGTACTGTTCTACTACTCCTGCCATGAAGTCGCCTGTGTTCATAGCTGAAACTACGCTTCCCAGCGACCATGCGCATACCAGTATGAAAGGAACGTTGATCAGTTCGATCATACCGTCGATGAAAGTCTGGAACGCGCTGGTAGGTTTCCAGCGTCCCTTTACGCATCCTACGATACCTGCAACTACGCCCGTCATAACGAAAGCTATCATTATAGCTACAGTTATATTAGCGTTTCTGAAAGCTCCCAAAACGCCGTTTGATCCTACGTCTCCTGTGTAGAATATAACTCCGAACAGTGAAACGAACAGAGCTACCATAGGCAGTACGAAAGCGCTGATAGTAGGCTCATATCCATCCGGGAAGTCAGCCTTCTTTTCAGGTACCAGAGGCTGTACTCCGTCTGCTAAGAGCTTTCCTTCTCTTCTTGCGCGCATTTCTTCCTTATACATAGGTCCGATATTGATGTCGCCGATAGCAACGATGAATACAGTCAGAATAGCGAACAGCGCGTACATGTTGTACTTTAACATTCCTGCCCATACTCCCCATTCATTGTCGGAAAGTCCAAGCAATGCTATCTGAGTACCGATAAGGCCTGTGATGAACGGGCCGTAACTGCTGATTGGCGAGAATGACGCCAAGTTGCATCCCAGAGAGTCGAGTATATAGGATAATTTTGCTCTCGAGATTCTTACTGCATCTGTTACAGGACGCATGATAGTACCAAGGATCAGGCAAGGTTCTGTGTAGCAGAATGCGATGGCTGAAACGCTGGTGAGGATCTGTCCCTTTGCCGGAGTGTCGATCTTCTTAGACAGCAGTTTAGCAAAGGCGTAAGCGCCTCCCGTTTCTCTCAGCATGATGATCATGCCTCCTGCCAGAGTAACCAGCAGGATGATTCCGTTTCCTAATGACGGTATCATGAAGTCATTGAAAACATTGATAAATCCGGAGAGCGGATTCCAACCGGCTATGATTGTAGCTCCGACCCAAACTCCGAGAAAAAGTGATAATATGGTATTCTTCGTTACGAGGGCCAATATTATCGTGATGATTGGCGGAATCAAACACAAGATTCCAAAATCTACATTTTCCATAATTCCTCCTAAATAAAGTTATAAAAAATTGCAATGTGTAACGTGTAAAATGTGGACCTCTACCCTCCTTATCGTAATATGTTTATGATTTACACACCTTGCAGTCCGGCAAGATATGCCGGGCCGCAAAATGTATATTCATCACTATTTGTTTATACATTCAGTAAAGAGACTCTCGTCTATGTTGCCTCCGCTGCATATGAGAACCGTCTTCTTATTCAGCAGTTCTTTATCCTCCAGAATAGCTGCAAGGGGCATAGCGCCTGCGGCTTCGAGAACTACTTTTCCATACACGGCTGCAGTCTTGATAGCCTTCTTCATCGACTCTTCGCTTACAGTCCTGATCTCATCCACGTATTTTTCGATATACGGGAAGAGATATTCCTCGCCGCATCTTCTGACTACAGCGTCCGCTATAGAATGAGGATTCTCTATGGTGACAAGTTTTCCGGCTTCTCTGCTCTTGACGTAAACGTCGGAACCCTCAGGCATTACTGAAATTATATTCACATCAGGCTTAAGGTTCTTAATAGCAAACGCTATGCCGGAGGAAAGTCCGCCTCCTCCCAGCGGTATGATCACCTGCTCTGCGTCTTCAAGCTGTTCCAATATCTCAAGACCGATAGTTCCCTGAGCTGCCACCACGTCTACGTCTGATACAGGGTGAACGTAGTTCAGTTCCTGAGACTTCTCCGCTTCTTCACAAGCCGATATGAATGACGAGTCGTAGGTTTCTCCTGTTTCCACAAGAGTAGCCCCTAAAGCTCTGATGTTATCTTTTTTTATCTGAGGCGTACTCACAGGAACATATACCTTGGAAGTCATTTTCAAGAGCTTTGAAGCATAAGCGCATGCCAGTCCGTGATTGCCCGAAGATGCTGTTATGATGGAAACATCGTCTCCGAATTCTTCTTTGAGGCTGAGGCATTTGTTTATGGCTCCCCTTATCTTGTAAGAACATGCCGGCTGAAGGTTTTCCAGTTTCAAATATACTTTTCCGCCCAGATATATGTTGAGAAGTTCGCTGCTGGTAAGGGGCGTCGGCGTCAGATATTTTGCCAGTCTCTTTTTCGCCTTGTGAAGATCAGCTATCTTCACTTCTCTTAAATTCTGTCCGCGCATGAACTTCCTCCTCTAATCCTCGATCTCAAAGATCGATTCCACTTCTACCGTAAGCCCTAAAGGCAGATTGTTGGTTCCTATAGCCGATCTGGCGTGCTTGCCGTTTTCACCGAAAGCTGCGATGAGAACGCTGGAAGCGCCGTTTAAAACTGCTGCCTGCTGCGTAAAATCATCTGCTCCGGCGACGAATCCGAGAATCTTTACTGCCTTCTTCACCTTATTCAGATCTCCCAAATAAGCTTCCAACGCTCCCAGAGTGTTTAGCATGCATACCTCTGCAGCATGCTGAGCCTCTTCGACAGTAACGTCGATGCCTACTCTGCCGGTAAGGTTCACTCCGTTTTCTATGCTTCCCTGTCCGGAAAGATAAACGAGATTGCCTGTTCTGTTCACCGGAAGATACATGCCCTTGGCTTCAAGGGGCTTGGGTACTTCTATATTGTTTTTCTTTAGATTTTCATATACGTCCATCTGCTTTTCCTCCTATTTTCTAAGTTCGTATGCAAATCCGTACGGCTTTCCAGGTACGAATTTACCGAATACAGGCTTATCCAGATATTCTCCGTTTTCAACTACCACTTCTCCGCGGAGTATGACGGTATCGGCGCGTCCTATCTGCTCGCATCCCTCATATACGTTGTATTCAACGCCTGTAGGGTTGCTTTCCACGGTAACGGTTCCTCTATATTCAGGATCGAAGATAACCAGGTCTCCGTCTGTTCCGATGTCTATAGTTCCCTTCTGAGGGAATATTCCGTTCAGCTTGGCAGGCAGAGTAGCATATACGTCTACAAGTTTCTGTCTCGTGATCTTGCCTTTTTCTACTCCGTAAGTCCACAGCGCATTGAGCCTGTCTCCTGCTCCAGGACAGCCGTTAGGGATTTTGCGGAAGTCTCCCTCTCCCCAGTGCTTCTGATAAAGCGGAATAGATGAGTTATCGGAACCTACGATGGAAAGCCAATCGTGATTCAGACATTTCCACAAGTATTCTCTGTCTTCTTCGTCTCTGAGAGGAGGCGAACATACCCATCTTGCAGCCTGATCGAAATCAGGATCATCCATCTTATGTTTATCGAGAACCAGATAGTGAGGGCAGGTTTCTCCTATTACAAGAGAACCTTTGGCTCTAGCTTCCTGTATAACTTCTGCCGCTTCTATGCAGCTTACGTGTACTATGCACAGAGGGCAGTCCATAGCGTCTGCAAACTTTATTGATCTTGCTACGGCTTCAGCTTCTCCGTAAGGCGGTCTGGTCATATAATGGTACTTAGGATCCAGACAACCGGCTTCTGCCATCTTATTTCTCTCGTAATCGAGAACGTCAGGGTTCTCTGCGTGTACCATCATGGTCATTCCTACCTGGCTGGCTCTTTCCAAAAAGCGCAGATACTTATAGTCGTCCATGTAAAGAGGCGTAGGCTTATATGCTAAGAACAGCTTCATGGTAGGCACTCCCGCTTCTACCAGCTTTGGAATCTCATCCAGCGTCTCCTCGCCTCTGAAGTCGGTGCATACCGCATGTATAGCCATATCAGGAGCAAGTTTTCCTTTGGAGCGGACGTTGAGTCTGTATTCGAGAGACTCCATCATGTCCATCCCCGGTTCATTGGTGCAGAAATCGACGATGGTCGTCGTGCCGCCTTTAAGTGCGACCCAAGTCGTATCGTATCCGGCGTTAGTAGTAACGCCGTCGGTATTCAATGCTTCAAAATGTGAGTGGTTGTCGACTCCGCCCGGCAGCACATACTTGCCTGCAGCGTCGATCACCGTGTCCGCTTCTACGTCTATGTGGCTTGCTATCATCGATATTTTTTCATCTTCGATAAGAATATCTGCTGCAAACTCATTGGTAGAAGTGACGATAGTTCCGTTTTTTACGAGAGTTTTCATCTGATTTATCCTCCTAACAGATTTATTTATTTTTTATCCAATTTCAGGATAGTATGCAGTAATACGTTTACACTGTTCTCAACGTCTGACCACTCTGTCCATTCCTGAGGGCAGTGGCTGACTCCTCCTTTGCTGGGAGCAAATATCATGCCGGTGTCTCTTATGACGTTAGCTATCATCATAGCGTCATGCCCGGCTCCGCTTTGCATCACCATATCGGACAGTCCCAGTTCTTCTGCCGACTCATGTATGGCTTCCATACACAGTCTGCTCATGACAGTAGGGTTTTGAGTCAGCGTCAGCTCAAAGTCGCAGTCATACTGTACGCACAGTTCTCTCATATGATCGACGAGTTTTCTTATGGACTGTTCATGTACGGATCTTATCTCCACTGTCATCTGTACTTTTCCGGGTATTATGTTCTGTTCGCCTGGGAAAGCCTTTATCCAGCCCACCGTGACTACCATGGTATCGTCTATCTCTTTGCATTTTTCATTGAGAGAAAGCATCATCTTAGACGCTTTTATCAGAGCATCGTCGCGGTATTTCATCGGAGTGGTGCCGGCGTGGTTTTCTCTTCCATGAACCGTAACCATATATCTCTCTTCTCCTACGATGCTGCTGACTACGCCTATATCTTTTTTCATACTTTCAAGGACGCCGCCCTGTTCTATATGTAATTCGAGATATTTTTCAACTTTATCCAGATCCTTATACTTGGCGTTCTTTATATCTTCGGGATATATACCATAATATCCGAGCTTGTCTTCTATAGCGGGGATGGAATCATCCATCTTTCCTACGAAAGATCCGCTGCCTATGAGGCCCTTGATCACATTGCCTTCTTCTTCTGCCCAGTTGGCTACCACCACCGTGTGCTCCAGTTCTATACCATCCCGGTCTATGATTCTGAGCGCTTCTATGGCTCCTAAAACGCCAAGGCAGCCGTCGAAGATACCGCCATGCTCCACAGTATCTGTGTGAGAGCCTATCAACATCACCTTATCTGTCTTTCCCTTTCTTGTTCCTAAAACGTTGTATACTGGATCAATCACAACAGACAGGGACGCTTCTTCCATCCATTTTTTCACCAGATCTATTCCTCTGTAATATTCTTCAGAGTACGCCAGCCTGGTGACTCCTCCCGTCTCATCTTTTCCTATTTCTGCCAGAGTCAGAAGGTTATCTTTTAATCTTTCTATATCAATGGTCTTCATTATCTGTCTTGCCTCTCTGCCGCACCATCAAAATTTAACGATGTCGTTTAATCCGAGTATAGTCTTTTCTCCCGGGAAATCGCACAGAGTCCGCTTAGGGATCTTTACCCCCATTTCCACCATGGCCTCGCAGAGCTTGACTGCAGGTACCACTCCGTCAAGAACCAGTATGCCCAGATCCTCTTTCATCTTTTCAGCGAACTGTACATAGCCGGCGCATCCCAGAAGTATGCACTCGGCTCCGTCTTCCTCCATGCACGCTCTTCCCTTTTCGGTCAGAGCTTTGAGCAGCCTTTCTTTATCTTCTGATTCGAGGACGCCCAGTCCTATGCTCCTGATAGAGCAACATTCTTTTTCTGCATTATGAAGTTTTAAAACGTTCTCTATTATCTTTTGCGATTTATCTAAAACATATAACACCGAAAAATTGGGAGCCATGAGACGAGCTGCCGTTATGGCTGCCTGAGCTATTCCTATCACCGGCTTATCGGTGACTTCTCTGGCCGCCTCGAGTCCCGGATCTCCGAAACACGCTATGATGAATGCGTCTGCGTTTTCTTCCCGGTCTCCCTTTATCACTTCGGATATGACTCCTGGAGATGCCAGAGCCTCGTCATACAGGCTTTCTACAGAATCAGGTCCTGTCGGAGGACTTACGGCATAGACTTCCGTCCCTTTAGACGCATATTTTTTTGCCGCTTCTTCGATTTCTCTGGTCATTCTCAACGTAGTATTTGGATTTATGATCTTTATCTTCATATTTTGTTCCTTTTATTCTCTTATTTGCTTAAATTGTAACATGAAAATCTTTGATCCGAATTCGGCAATAGCAAAAGCGTTTTCGGAAAAAAGGAAACCGATTTTTTTCAACTGACAATTCTCACAGGCCTTGCGAATAGTTTGCTTGCAAAGGCAAATTGCATATGTTAAAATTTTTATGTATAACAAATGCCAAGGGCTCTGCGCTTTTGAAGACGTGTAACTGCTATCTCATGTCAAAATCCTGAGGATTCAGGGGTTTAAGGCATTTGCTCAAAGATTCGTTTCGATCCAAGACAAGCGATAGTGTCGAGGTCTTACGCCCCGATTTAAATAATTATGCAAAGGAGACCATTCATGCGTTATTCGAGACAGCATAAAATACTTGAATTGATAAACACCTACGAGATCGGTACTCAAGACGATCTGGTGACCATTCTGAGAAATAACGGATACAACGTGACCCAGGCTACAGTTTCCAGAGATATCAAAGAACTTCAGTTAGTAAAAGTTCTCTCTTCAAAAGGTAAGTATAAATACGTATCTAACCAGTCAAAAGATCTCCCGGCTTCCGACAGGTTTTCCAAGATTTTCAGGGAGACCATAACTTCCTTTAATTCTTCCGGCAACATAGTAGTAGTAAAAACCCTTTCGGGCTGCGGCCCCGCCGCCGGAGAAGCCATGGATAACGGAGGTATAGACCATATCATCGGAAGCGTTGCCGGAGATAATACGATCTTCCTCTTGATAGATTCAGAAGAAAACGTACCTTATGTACTGGAACAGTTCAAAGAAATGCTGAATACGAGGCAAAAAAATGATTAGCCACATAAGTATAAACAATTTTGCTATCATAAAAAATACAGAGATAGACTTTGACCGAGGTCTTAATATAATTACAGGAGAAACAGGCGCAGGAAAATCTATAGTGATAGAAGCCATAAGCCTTGCTCTTGGAAGCAGAGCAGATTCTTCTTATGTGAGGACGGGGGCAGGCAAGGCAGTGATTCAGCTGGTGGGAACTGCAGACGGAGAAGAGATGATCATCACCCGCGAGATCTCCCAGACAGGTAAAAATCTGTGCAAGCTCAACGGTGAGATCGTTACGCTGTCCCAGATAGTGACAGTAGCCTCTAAGATGGCCGATATCCACGGACAATACGATAACCAGTCTCTCCTCAACCCTGATTATCACATAGTACTTCTGGACGCATACAAGCAGGACAAGACCAAATACCTCAAAGATCAGATACGTGAAATATTTGAGAAGTATTCAAAGTGCAGATCCGCTCTTACCAGACTTCTTTCCGGAGAGAAAGAAAACCAACGTAAGAAAGACTTCTACAGATACGAATACGACGAAATCGAGAAGGCAAAGCTTACAGCCGGCGAAGATGCTGTTTTGCAAGACCGCATTTCAGTCTTGCAGAACAGTGAGAAAATATACGACAGCCTAAGCAAAGCTTACGGCAGTATGTATGAAGAGTCTCCTTCTGTGATGGAAGGTATGAACATGGCTGTAAAAGCTGTCCTTGATATCAGCTCTTATTCGCAAGATATAGCTACAGTCAGCGAAGACTTCAGCGATATATATTACAGGCTGGAAGATATCTGCCATGAACTGCGCGCCCTCAGGGATTCCGTCGTCTTCTCGTCGGAGGAACTGGACGAAGCCCTCTCCCGCCTGGATTTAATCGACAGTCTCAAGAAGAAATACGGAAATACGATAGATGAGATTTTAGAATATCAGGCCAAGCTGGCCGAAGATCTGGCCGTATCAGAAAACTTTGATGAGACAAAGAATTCTCTGATGAGAGAGCTCAGAGAATTGAAGGCTATACTTACAGACGCCTGCAAGCTTCTTACACAAGCACGAGAAAAAAAGGCTTCAGAGCTGGCCCAGGCTATACAGAAGGAGCTTCACGATCTCAATTTTAACGATTCTTCGGTAAAAATAGCCGTCGAGCCCCTCAAAGAGCCTACGGCAGAAGGGATGGACAAGGTGGAAATACTGATAACCACCAATAAGGGAGAACCTCTGAAACCACTTTACAAAATAGTCTCTGGAGGTGAAATGTCCAGGATAATGCTGGCTTTCAAAAATATAATAAGTTCTTACGATAAGATACCTACTCTGATCTTTGACGAAATAGATAACGGTATCAGCGGCATAACTGCAAGCATCGTCGGAAAAAAGCTCAAGGAGATCTCGAATTCTCATCAGGTTATCTGTATAACTCATCTTCCGCAGATAGCCGCAGCCGGCGATCACAACTACAGGATATACAAGGAATCAGATGAAAGTAGCACCTACACTTCTGTAGAAGCTTTAGATGAAGAGAAAAAAGTAGAAGAAATCGCAAGGCTTTTAGGCGGAACTGTCATAACGCAGACTACTCTGAAAAGCGCCAGAGAGCTCATAGAAGGTTAAGAATTTATAAAAGAGAGGGCAAGATTTAAAATCTTGCCCTCTCTTAACGTCATTATTCCGTCATCTTAAGATCCCAGCTTTTAAGATCTGTGTGCAGTATATGATGAGCTTTATCTGACATCGGACTGCCTATGTACTCCTCATAAGTAAGCTGAACGGCGGAATTTTCGTGAGAGAAACGTATGCTGCTTTCTCTGTCCAGCTGATACAACTGTTCTCCCCGTTCTCCCGCCAGCTCAAATCCGTCTTTAAACGGCTGTCCGCCTCCGCCTACGCAGCCTCCGGGGCAAGCCATGATCTCTACGAAATCGTATTGAACGTCTCCTCTTCTCACCGCCTCCATCAGAGCTTTTGCATTAGCCAGGCCGCTGGCGACCGCCACCTTAAGTTTCGTACCCTTTATATCAAAAGTTTCTTCCTTCCATCCTTTCATTCCTCTGACGTCTTTGAAAGCGTCGGCTTTGGGATTTTCGCCTGTCGCAAGATAATACGCGCTCCTAAGAGCCGCTTCCATTACTCCGCCTGTAGTCCCGAATATGACCCCTGCGCCTGATCCTTCTCCGAAGATATCGTCAAAAGGCATATCTGTCAGGTCTTCAGGTTTTATGCTGTCGCTCCTGATGAATCTATCCAGTTCTCTGGTAGTGAGCACTAAGTCTACATCGTATCCTCCGTCTTTATAGTTCACCTGAGATACGGTCCGTTCATATTTTTTTGCAACACACGGCATTATAGACACAGAGAAAACTTTGTCAGGATCTACGCCAAGTCTGTGAGCCACGTAGGTCTTAGCTATGGCGCCGAACATCTGCTGAGGAGATTTGGCTGTTGAAAGATTATCCGTCATATCAGGATATCTGGTCTTGACAAATCTCACCCATCCCGGGCAACAAGAAGTGAACATAGGCCACTGATAATCATCTCTGTGATCAAGTCTCTCAAGAAATTCACTGCCCTCTTCCATTATAGTCAGGTCAGCCGAATAATCCGTATCGAAAACGTAATCTATACCGATCTTCTTAAGGGCGCAGACAAGTTTACCTATCGTGCTTTCCTCATCCGAAAGACCTATCTGTTCTCCCCAGGCAGTCCTGACCGCCGGGGCGATCTGCGCTATGACTACTTTATCGGGATCGCCCAGAGCGTCGTTGAGAAGGTCTCTGTCATCTCTCTCCCTCAAAGCGCCCACGGGGCAATGAGTTATACATTGGCCGCAGAGAACGCAGCCGGAATCCTGAAAAGATAAATTATCTCTTACTCCTATGGTAGTCCTGTGTCCCGTACCGTGAAGGTCCCATATTCCCAGTCCCTGAATCTTCTCGCATACTTGAATGCAGCGCATACATTTGACGCATTTTGAAGCGTCTCTTATGAGCGGAAGATCCTCGTTCCACCTGCTCTTTTCTGCCGTGTTATGCTCAAAAGGACTTCTTATTATTCCTACGTCGTTGGAGATAGTCTGAAGCGTGCAGTTGCCGCTCTTTACACAGCTGGTACATTCTGATCTGTGATCGGACAGCAGCAGTTCCACATTCATCTTTCGTATCTTTCTGACTCTCGGACTATTGGTGGAAATCTCCATTCCATCACGACATTCAGTATCGCAGGCAGTGACCAGCTTATCTATGCCGATGAGTTCCACCAGGCATACTCTGCAGGCCGCGATTTCATTTATATCTTTCAGAAAGCACAGATGCGGGATATGTATCCCCACTTTCTCCGCAGCCTCCATTATGGTAGTTCTTTCAGGGACGCTTATCTGCTGTCCGTTTATAGTCAATGTTACCATTTTGTGTCCCTACCTCCTCTGAATGATCCGAAGCCGTGATAGTCGCAGCGGAGACATCTGGACGCCTCCTGCATGGCTTCCTCATAAGTCATTCCGTACTCTACCTCGTCGAAATCGCTTTCTCTCTGTTTGTCGTAACGTTCTTTCATCTCGACCCTTCCGCACGGCAGCATATCTGAAAGCTCCGGGAGAGGAATATCTATATCTACTTCTATCTCGTGATTGAATCCCAGATATGCGTCTATGTTGGCCGCCGCTACTTTGCCGGCTGCTACAGCGTTGATGACGGTAGAAGGACCTGTAACACAGTCGCCTCCGGCATAAGTTCCGCTAACCGTATCTACGATACTGCTCTTCTCTGCTCTTATGTTTCCTCTGAAGACCGGAATACCGTATTCTTCAAAGAATCCTATATCTGTCGCCTGGCCTATGGCTGAGATTATTATATCGCAAGGTATCTTTTCTTCCGGCTGCGAGGAATCTACAGGCCTTGGACGTCCGGATCTGTCCGCCTGACCGGCTATCTGCGGTTTGACCCACAGCGCCTTCACTCTGCCTCTCTTATCGGTCTGTATTCTCGAAGGGGCTTTGAGCTGCATGAGGCTGCACCCTTCGCTGACTGCCGCTCCGATCTCTTCCGGCAGCGCTGTCATGTCATCCCTGCGCCTCCTGTATACTATACTCACATCAGTAGCGCCAAGCCGTTTAGCAGTTCTGGCCACGTCCATGGCGACGTTTCCGCCTCCTATCACCACTACTGTCTTATCTTTAAAATCGGGCATAGCGTCATCGCCTATACCTCTTAACATCTCCACAGCAGGAATGACTCCCTTGGCATATTCTCCCGGTATGCCTATGCTTTTGGCATTATGGGATCCGATAGAGATATAAGTGGCGTCGTAATTTTCTCTTATCTCAGCTATCGCCTCAGGAGTAGACACATCATAATCGAGCCTACATTCCACTCCGGTGGAAAGTATCGCATCTATATCCCACTGAAGTCTTTCTCTCGGAAGCCTGTAGTTAGGTATTCCGTATCTGAGCATTCCCCCAAGCTGAGATCTCTTCTCAAATACTGTTACTTCGTGCCCCATTATGGACAGGAAGAATGCGGCCGAAAGACCGGAGGGTCCTCCTCCTATGACGGCTATCTTTTTACCTGTATCATCCATTCTCTCAGGTACAGGTACATCTTTGCAGTTGTCTACGGCGAATCTCTTGAGTCCTCTTATATTTACAGGAGAATCTACCAGGGTTCTCCTGCACCTGACTTCGCAGGGGTGTTCGCATATCAAAGCGCAGACAGTAGGGAACGGATTGTCCTTTCTTATGAGTCTTACGGCGTCATCATATCTGCCTGCTTTCAGGAGAGTTATGTATCCCGGTACGTCTACTCCCGCAGGGCACATGGCAACGCAAGGCACCGGCTGAGCATGGCTTCTGATAGTCTCGCTGCAGGTATGGTTTATGATATGTGATTCAAAATCCTCTCTGTATCCGTTTATGCCTCTTAAAACCATCTTGGCCGCTTCGGTGCCTATGGCGCAGTCTGCCGAAACACTTATGGCCTCCGCCGTGCTCTGAAGTAAGTTCAGATCGTCCATAGAAGCTTCCCTATCCATGTCAAGTATCTTGTCCAGTATCAGCTGCAGCTGACCAAGACCCACACGGCAGGGCGTACACTTTCCGCAGCTCTGCGAATGGCACATACGCAGGAATGAAGCCGTCAGATCTGCGGGACACTGTCCCGGAGGACTTGCGGCTATCCTTCTCTCAAAATCTTTATAAAGTCCTTCAACAGTCTTCTGGGCGAAATCCTGAGACTTGATAAAAAGTCTTTCCACTGTCATACCTCCTCAGCCTTTTTCTTTTTCTTGAGCGTCTTAAAATCTATTTCCATGATAAAAATACTTGCAAGCATCAGCGCGGCCCCAAGATAAGCTTTAAAAGACAGTATCTCGCCGGCGAAGAAATATGCTACGACAGCCGCAAAAACAGGCTCTAACGTAAATATGACGCCTACGTGAGAAGCCGTCGTATATTGCTGGGCCACAGGCTGAAGGACAAAGGCAACTCCCGTACAAAAAACCGACAGGAAGATGACTGCGCTCCAAACCTCCATAGTCTGAGGAGCCTGCGGAGTCTCCACTATCAGCGCCATTATCAGATTGAGAGCGCCTGTAACGCCCAGCTGAAATACTCCCAGATTATATGCGTCCACTTCCTCGTGACTCACGGCTTTTTCTGTCAGAAGAAGATCGGCGGCGTAAGCTACAGCGCACATCAGGCAGAGCAGATCGCCCTTTAAATGTTCCATATTTATTGAGAAATCATCTCCCAAAGTCAGCAGCGCTATTCCTATAAAGCACAGTATCACCACAAAAGTGAGCTTCTTTCCGGGAGCTTTTTTAAAAAACAGCCATGCCAATATGGGAGTGAATACCACTGTCAGCGCGCAGAGAAATCCCGAGTTGGACAGAGAAGTATATTTTACTCCGAAGGTAGCCCCTATGTAGACGAATACCAGTGCGAAACCTACCAGCAGGCTGTATTTTAAAGTAGTCTTATTGACAGTTCTTATCTTTTTAAAGGACACCAGCGCCGCTATGGCGAAAGCTCCCAAGAATCTGAAGGCGTTCAGAGTGAAAGGATCAAGCTCCTCAAGGCTTATATCCATCAAAAGATATGAAACTCCCCAGCAGAGAGTGACTAAGATCAGAATTCCGTCGGCTCTTACTTGTTTTGACATAATTTACATCCTTCCGATAATAAGCTCAAGGGCCAGATTTTGGTCGATCATTCCTGTCTTGATATTCCTGTCCGCCTGGTAAAACTGGCTTAGAATATCTTTCAGCCTGTTCATGCTGAATTTATCACCGTAAGCCATGGCTTTTTTAGCTCTGTATGGATTCACTTTCAAGATACGAGGTATTTCCTGACGTTCTTCTCCACTCTGGTATAGCTCTTTGGCTTCTGTCATCAATTCGAACTGACTGATCAGAAGTCCCAAAACGGAATATATCTCGCCTCCGCTGCCTATGATGTTGTTGAGAAGTCTCAGAGCCTTGTCTTTATGTCCCGAGGTCACCGCGTCGAGAAAATCGAAAGCGAACTTGTCCAGATCTCCCTTTATGGTGGCGTCTATATCTTCTTCCGTGATCCTGTTTTCCCCGCTGTAAGCTATGATCTTTTTTATATCGTTTTCGAGATTGAATATCCTGTACTCGCTTTCCCTGTTGAAATAGCCCGTCTCATCTATGAGATATCTCAGAACGGCTCTGTCTATATCTTTTCCGGCTGCCGCAAAGCGTTTTTCGGCAAAGGCGGAGAGCTGCGGTCTGTCCAGCTTATCAAAAAAATATATCTTGTGCTGTTTTTTCAGTTGTTTTACGAGGCTGCTGCTCTCATCCGGCTTTACGCATGAAAATATCAGTACGGTCTCTTTATTAGGATCCTTTATATAATCAAGCAGCTTTTTAAGCTCGCCTTCGCCAAAGCCTTTGGCGTTTTTTTTCAGCAGAGGCGGAAAATCCTTAGCCCACACTACTCTCTTTTCCGAAAACATAGAAAATGTGTCGCAGGCAGTCAGAAGCTGATCTGCATCTTCCGCCTCCTCTATTTTTACAAAATCTATTTCTCTCATGGAAGGGTCTACCAAAGCCGCCGCTAAAGAATTGCACGCCCACTCTGTAAGATATTCCTCTTCGCCGTACATAAAGATAACATTTTCAAAATTATTTTTATTCAGATCCCTGTGAAAAGTCTGAAAAGCGTGCTCTGCCTTAGAATTTTTATAAGCCATACTCAACCTTTTTCTTCTATCATCTTGTGATATTCTATCTGGCCGTCAAAAGAAAATCCCACTGCGCCGTGAATATCATTTCTAAATATCATTATACTATTTTCACGGCACTTTTCAATTACTTTCGAGTCGGGATGTCCGTAATTATTTTTGCCCACCTGTATCACGCACATCTTTGGCGACACCGCCTCAAGAAAGCTGTCACAGGTGCTTCCTGCGCTTCCGTGATGCCCTATCTTGAGTATATCTGCTTTTAGTTTGTCGGTACCACGATAGAAGTCCATCATCTCTCTTTCGCCTTTTTCATCAAGGTCTCCTGTGATCAGTATCTTATAGCCGCCATAAGACAACATGAATACAGAACAATTCTCATTCTCGTCCTGTCCCTCGACCACTTTCAGAGGCCAGAGAGTCTCAAGCGTAACGTTCTCATCTATTTCAAAAGATGTGCCTGCCGTAAGGCCTGATTTAATCTCGCCGATCATCCCTTCCTCTGCCAGTTCTTCTATACCTCTGTAATGGTCGGTATGCAGATGGGTAGCCACCGCCATATCCACTCTGCTGCACCCGTTTTTGAGGAGGTATGGTTTGAGTGTGTTTTTTCCCACATTATAGTTTATATTTCCGCCCCCGTCTATGAGCACATCTGTCTCGTCCGCTCTTATGTGGATGCAGTCTCCCTGTCCCACATCGACAAATATAAGATCATCCTCTCCTACGGGGCAGTAAGTGAGGATTCCCGAGAGAAGTGAAGATATCAGGAACAGGCTCATCACCGCTGTTATCCTTTTTTTCTGTCCTCTCAAAAGCATGATTTCAAAAGACTCGGAGGCCAGAAAAAAGACTGTCATATAAAGCAATGCTATGACAAACAGCGGAGGACTTTTAACATCTATCGCCCCGCTTCCGGAAAGCGCTGAGAATTCATTTATTTTCTCTGTCAGTGAGGACAGAGCCGCCGTCACCTGGCCGAGTATTTCTATATCTATACCTATGCAAAACAGGCAAAAGCCTAAAGCTGCCAGAGGCATCAGGACGCCTACAAGATATACCACCGGAATATTGGCGGCAAAAGAAGAAAGAGAAAAAGAATTGAAGCAATAGATCTGATAAGGTATCAATCCTGCGCTGGCCGCTATCATGACTGCAGCAAAGTCGGGTATTTTTTTGCTTATGTGAGGGAGAAAAAACGATATGGATAAAGCCGCCATAAAGGACATCTGAAAGCCTGTATTAAATATCACGTATGGGTTCCGAAGTATAAGAATCAGAGCTACTGCGCTCATAGCGGTAACCATGTCATATCTTCTGTCCCAATACTCTGCCGCTGTCTTTATCCCTATCATCCCGGACGCTCTGGCTACAGACGGACTCCACGACGCCAGTGTCCCCGCCGAAAAAAGCACAAAAGCCGTGGTAGCTAAACGAATCTTACCGGGCCGTCTTCCCATGATCTTGCCGATCATGCCGTACAGTATCCCTATATGCAGGCCGCTGACCGCAAGAACGTGGGCAGTTCCGCTGATCCTGAAATTCTCATAGACGCCTTCATCCAAAAGTGAAGTGTCTCCGAAGAGGATCCCGGCCGTAAGGCCCCTGGCCTCTCCGGGAAGGCTTTCGATAAATCTTTCCTTATTTTTCATTAGAGATCTTTCTAATTTATATATCAGGAGATCTCTGCTCCAAACTATCTCAAATGAATCTATATCAGCTACAGCCCATATGCCGCAGCTCTTGAGATATTTTCTGTAATCAAAGCATCCTGGATTTCTGCGTCCCTGAGGTTCTTCCATCACAGTGTTAAATTCTATAACGCGCTTATAAAGATCCTGAGGATCATCGATAATCCCGTAATAAGACAACAAAACTTTGCTGCCTGCTGCTTCGAATAATTTCACCTCAATCTTATAGCCTTCATTTTTTCTTTCTATAGACTCTATGCGTCCCGAATATGACGAGGGGCTTCCCATCACCTTCTGTATATCGCCGTTGCCCGGCATCTTATCTGCCATATCGACAAAACTTATAACTGCCACAGTCAAAAGCACTGTGAAAAACAGTTTTCTTCTCATCAGAACTCCTCTCACGGTCGCCCCATCTTTTTACATTATATTCCATTTTATTTCTTTTTTCAATGTAAAAGTGAAATTTATAAGTGCATTTTGGTTTTTGCTTAACTTTGATACGATTGTATGGTATAATGAGAGAGATTATGGCAGAAAGTAGGTGATAATTTGAGTAATTACAAAGATCCAAAGGATTCGAATCAGCCTAAAAACGATGAAACCATTCATAGATCAAGAACTAAAAACAAGAAATCGAAATCCGGACTTTCCGGCAAGCTTTCTTCTAAAACACGAAAAAAACGCAGCGAAAAAAGCGCAGAAGCAGCAGCAGCCGCAGTATCGGGAGAAGTTGCTGTCAAGAAAACCGATAAGAAAAAAGTCTTAAAGATAATTCTCTGCGTCATCCTTGCGCTGGCCCTGATCGGTATCATATATGTGGCCGCAGTCATAATAACGGCTCCCAAGATAGAGACAGACAATATCTACAGCATGTTATCTCAGAGTTCCGTTCTGTACGATGACGAAGAGAACATAATAGATACAGCTTACGGCGATCAGAACAGGACTATCGTTGAGATAGATCAAATCCCGGAACACGTTCAAAACGCTTTTATCGCTCTGGAGGACAAGACCTTCAGGACTCACAGCGGCTTTAACATAATAAGAATATTCGGCGCCATAAAAGATTCCATCTTTGGCGGCGGCCAGATCGGCGGAACCAGCACGATAACTCAGCAGCTGGCCAGAAATCTCTATCTCGGAGACGAGATGTACGAAAGATCCATCAACAGAAAAATAAAAGAAGCTTATTATTCTGTCATCCTGGAGAGCAAGCTGAACAAAGATCAGATACTGGAAGCCTATCTCAACACCATATACTTTGGATGCGGCAACGGAATCCAGACCGCCGCCCAGGCTTATTTTTCAAAAGATGTGGACGAGCTGACCATAGCTGAGGCTGCGGCCCTTGCCGCTATGCCTCAGAGACCTTCGGACTTTGCTCTTGTAGTTACGGTATCATCTTCCGAAGTCACAGAAGAGACTCCTAATCTCATCATGAAAAGCGGAGATTATGCCTATCTGTGGAACGATAGCTGCAAAGAGAGAATGTCCACCTGTCTGATGCTCATGCATGAACAGGGATATATCACAGATGAGGAATATGAAGAAGCTAAGGCAGTAGAGATAAGGGACATCGTAAACCCTAATTTAGACGCTCTGAACACCGTGTCCAACTATTTTGCAGATTATGTCATAGAAGACGTCATAAACGACCTGCAGGAACAGAACGGTTACTCAGAAAAGGAAGCTACCGATCTGGTATATAACGGAGGCCTTCAGATATATACCACTATGGATTCTCAGGCTCAGTCGGTGATAGAAAGTGAATTCAACAATGCGGCTAACTTCCCTAAGTCTTCCGGTTATTCGAAGGACGGTAGCGGCAATATATTAGACGATAACGGAAATCCTATTCTCTACCCTTACTCCTCTTATATAGACGGAGACGGAAGATTTGCCCTATCTTCAGACGAATACAAGATGAACGACGACGGTTCTATGACCGTATATACCGGAAAACGCCTCAACATATATACTACTACGGTGCAGGGCGCTACCGATTACAGCGTCGAGTTTAAAAAGATGTATGTCATAGAGGACGGCACTCTGTATGTGATAAACGGCGGATACGTCAATATACCTCAGGGATATAAATCAAGAGATAACGATGATAACCTCGTCATTTCAGCTCAATTCTTCGAAGATTATCCTAATTTCTTTGAAGAGTCAGATGGAAAGATGTATACTTCCGAATTCACGCTGAACCAAAAAGTCATACAGCCTCAGGCCGCCATGACTATAATAGACAACGCTACGGGACAGATCAAAGCCATGATAGGAGGACGCAACACGTCCGGAAGAAAGCTGTTCAACCGCGCGACATCGCCTAGACAGCCGGGTTCTTCCCTGAAGCCTATATCCGTATATGCGGCTGCTCTTCAAAAGAGTTTCGATCTTCAGGCGGCAGGCAACACATTTAACTTTACCGATAACGGCTTCGATCAGCAGGGAGCAGATCTGTGGGGAACTTATCTGACCGCGGCGTCCATTGTAGACGACGAACCTACTACCATAAACGGAAAAGTATGGCCTAAAAACTCATACTCCGGATATCACGGACTCTATACCTTCAGAACTGCTCTTCAGCAGTCGGTAAACGTATGCGCAGTTAAGATACTCTCCCAGGTAGGTACAGATTATTCGGCAGATATAGTTGAAAAGTTCGGCATATCGACTCTAAAAAGAGAAGGCGCTACAAACGACTTGAACCTTTCTGCTCTGGGCATGGGAGGTATGTCAGAAGGAGCTTCCACTCTGGAGATGGCCAGCGCCTACACTACTTTTGTAAATGAAGGAGTTCATAAGAGCTACAGTTCATATACTAAAGTCACCACCAGGACCGGGGATCTTCTCCTGGAACCTGAAACAGAAGAGACTAAGGTTCTCGATGCCGGCGTAGCCTGGATCATGCGGGATGTCCTTCTCAGTGTGGTTTCTCAGGGTATAGGTAGTCCTGCAGCAGTATCGGGAGTTTCTGTCGGAGGAAAGACCGGTACTACAGACGACCGTTATGATATATGGTTCTGCGGTTTCACGCCTACTTACAGCGCCGCTCTCTGGATAGGAAACGACGTAAATATGTCCCTCTCATCTTATTCCAACTCTGCCGCACGGCTGTGGGGAAAGATAATAGGACAGATAGACGGCGCCAAGGGAGGCTCTTATTCGGCAATGCCGGGCAATGTGACCAGCGCTGCCATAGATACAAAGAGCGGGCTCCTGGCCACTGACGCCAGCGGCAGCGACGTACGTACAGAATACTTTACGACAGGAACGCAGCCTACTGCGTCCGATACTGTACATCAGACCGTAAACGTCTGCAATACTACAGGTTATCTTGCTACTCCTTCCTGTACAGATGTAAGCAGTCAATCCGGCATAATGAGGCCTTATATTCCAAACAGCAAAGTCGGAGACATAGGTTCAGAACTGCCGCATTATTACTGTAACGCTCATAATCCTGATCCTGACTCTTACCCTGTGGAACCGGGAAAAGATGTGACTATAGTCAAGGAGCCTGTAGCCCCTCCGCCTAAAGATGATGATGAAGATGGCGGTTCCGGCGGAGATTCCGGCGAAGATGGCGGAGGCGATTCCGGCGGTAACAGCGGCGGAAGTACTGAAGGCGGAGGCAACACCGGCGGCAGCGGTTCTGCCACCAAACCAAGAAATTGATTCTGATAAAAGCGGCCTTGATAGGCCGCTTTTTTGACACCTTAAGATGCACAATAAAAAACAGGTCGCATCGAAAAGATGCGGCCAACGTATCACAATTTTTTGAATTCCCTAGTTCTTTCAACTATATCTTCCGCTCCGAATACGGCAGATCCTGCTACCAGAATATCTGCCCCTGCCTCTATGAGAGAAGCGGCATTTTCTAAATTTACTCCTCCGTCTACTTCTATCATAAATCCTGTACCCGTGCTTTTCCTCATTTCTGACAGTCTTCTGATCTTATCGAGAGTTCCCTGGATAAACTTCTGTCCGCCGAAGCCCGGGTTTACCGACATTAACAATATCAGATCCACATCACTGATTATTTCAGTCAAAGTTTCGATGGGTGTAGCCGGGTTCAATGAAACGCCCGCCTTGATTCCGAGGCTCTTTATATGCCCTATCGTTCTGTGAAGATGACGGCATGCCTCCTGATGAACAGTTATATATTCTGTCTTATCTGTCAGAAAATCATCTATATAAAGATCAGGTTCTTCGATCATGAGATGAACATCGAAATTCAAGTTCGTGCTTTCTCGGACAGATTTCATCACTGCTGCTCCAAAGCTGATATTAGGGACGAAATGTCCGTCCATCACGTCTACGTGTATCAGATCAGCTCCGCCTTTTTCTATTAAAGCCACTTGCTTTCCCAGCTGTGAAAAATCTGCCGATAAGATCGACGGCGACAATTTAAACATATCTTTTTCTCCTTATAAGGCAGTCAATACCTCTTTCGTCTTTTCAGTTCTTCATAGTTTGAGACATAAGCCTCATATCTCCTGTTGTTTATTCTCCCGCCGGCTACAGCCGCAAGCACTGCGCAATCGGGCTCCTTCAGATGCCTGCAGTCGTCATACCTGCACAGATCATTAAACTCGGCGAACTCGGGATAATAATATTTGAGTTGGTCCTCGTCTATATCAGGAAGATCGAAGGAGGTGAATCCCGGAGTGTCGAAGAGCATGCCTCCGCCTGCAAGAGAAAATATTTCTACATGCCTGGTGGTATGTCTTCCCCTCATGGTCTTTCTGCTGACTTCTCCTGTCTCCATATCTGCCTTGGGATGCAGAAGATTTATGATGGAGGATTTTCCCGCTCCTGAAGGGCCCGCCAAAGCAGCCCTCCTGCCCTTTATCATGGCGCGCAGATCATCCGTCCCTTCTCCTGTCCTGGCGCTGACAGCAACCGTTCTGTATATTTTCCCGTAGATATCTCTTATCTCATCTATATCTCTTTCCGACACCAGATCCTTTTTATTTATACATATCACAGGCTCTATCCCGTTGAGCTGAGAGTTTATCAGGAATTTATCTATGACCGAATAGTTAGGCCTTGGATTCTTCGCCGCAAACACGACTATGAACATATCCACATTGGATATGGGCGGCCTGGCAAATTGGTTTTTCCTGGGAAATATGCTGTTGATGACACCCTTAGCGCCGTCTCGGTCTGTCATCTGAATTTCAACTTCGTCTCCGACTAAGAGGGTTATCTTATCTTTCTTAAATATGCCGCGGCCTTTGGCCTCCACTACCTCGCCCTCCTGAGTCATGACATAATAGAAACCGCCTATTCCCTTGATTATCAATCCCTTCATGAGTTCTTACTGGCCCTCTGAAGGTTCTGTAGGCTCTGCAGGCGTGTCAGGTTCCGTAGGCGTAGTAGGCGCGCCCTTGCTTATGACGATATCTATGGTGCTTCCTTCCTCCAACTCGTCGCCCTTTTTATACTGCTGACTTGTGACTACATTTTTAGCATACTCGCTGCTTTCTTCATACAATATATTTCCTACTTTAAATCCCGAAGATACTATAGTAGACTTAGCCGTGTCCACATCGAGGCCTATGAGCATAGGAACAGTTTTCATCTCCTTGCCCTTGCCGTCGCTGACTTCCACGTCTATGGTGGTTCCCACGTCGGCAGTAGTTCCTGCGTCCACAGACTGACTTACAACCGTATCTACCGGTTTGGTGCTGGTCACCGTCTTTACTATTCCCAACTTAAATCCGAAGCTTTCGAGATATTCCTTGGCTTCCTTATAATCCATATCTACTATTCTGGGAACTACGCCGTCTTTCTTACCCTTGCTTATATTTACCGTTACTACCTGCCCCTCGCTCACCTTCTTGCCTGCGCTTGGGCTTTGAGAAGTTATGAGTCCCTTTTCCTGATCAGGACTGTATACTTCTTCTCCTTCCTCTATAACAAGGCCTAATTCTTCTGCCTCCTGCTGAGCTTCCTCGAGAGTTTTTCCCTTAAAATCAGGCACCTTTATCTCTTCCTTGTTTCCGCTGAACCAGCCGCTCATCGCTCCTACGCCGATGACGGCAGCAAGAACTACTATTACGGCGGCGGCTATTATGGCTATCTTCTTTTTATCGGCAGGCTTTTTATCCTTTTTCTTGTTTTTCTTATCGTCTGCGTAGAGCATCTCCTCCAGAGGCGACGATTTGGTCGAGTCTTCGCCGGTGTGACGCGGCTTCTCCTCACTTTGGTCTATTATGGCCGCCCCGCCCATGACTTTAGTGATGAACTCTATATTATCCAGCTCTTCTATCATCTCATCGGCAGATTTATACCTGTTGCTCTGATATTTGTCGGTCGCTTTTTCTATGACTTTTTCCAGCTGCGGAGGTATTCCCTTTACAGGGGGAATAGGATCGTTTATATGCATCAGAGCGATGGAAATAGGATTATCCCCGTCGAAAGGTACTTTTCCGGTAAGCATCTCGTAAAGCACTATCCCCAGAGAGTATATATCAGATCTCTCGTCTACATAAGCGCCTCTTGCCTGTTCCGGCGAAAAATAATGAACAGATCCCATGATCTTGTCATTTCCTTCTTCGATGCTGGCGCGGCTCACTGCTCTGGCTATTCCGAAATCTGCCAGCTTGGCAGTGCCGGAAGAAGTTATGAGGATATTGTGAGGTTTCACGTCCCTATGTATTATCTGATTCTTATGAGCCAGACTCAGGGCCGAGGCCACCTGTCTCGTAATGTTTATGGCTTCTTTGTAATTTAGCTTCCCCTTTTCTTCTATCAGCTGACTGAGAGGCTTGCCGTCGATCAGCTCCATGACTATAAAATTTATATTTCCTTCTTTTCCTACGTCATAGACATTGACTATGTTAGGATGAGATAATCCTGCCGCCGCCTGAGATTCCTTGCGGAAGTTCTCTATAAACTGGTCGTCCTTCGTAAATTCAGGTCTCAGGATTTTTATCGCCACGTATCTGTTGAGAAGACGGTCTTTGGCCTTATATACTATGGCCATTCCGCCTTCGCCGATTTTTTCCAGAATCTCATATCTGCCCAATAACAATTTGCTACTCATAAAGATCTTCCTCCGTAACCCTTAAAGCTATTATAGTAATGTTGTCATGCCCTCCGTTTCTGTTGGCGGCCGCAATCATATCGGCGCACACGTCGGACATAGACGAGTCTTTCTTTAAAATCTCAATCATCGATCCCTCGTCCACTTCATCGTACAAACCGTCGGTACAAAGGATGAATATATCGTCTTTTATTATATCTACCTGGAAAAAATCAGGTTCCACAGTGTCTTCGGCCCCCAGAGCCTTGGTTATGACGTTCTTTCTGCTGTCTGAGGCCGCCTGTTCTTCGGATATGATTCCGGCGTTTAGGAGAGTATTCACATAAGTATGATCTTCTGTGAGCTGGACTAATTTTTCATTCCTGAAAAGGTATACCCGGCTGTCTCCCACGTTGGCTATGTACGCTATGCCGCCTCTTGTGTAAACTATAGCGGCGGTAGTGGCCATGCCCTTGTTTTCTTCATATTTTCTGGCGCTTTCAAATATCTTCTCGTTAGTCTTGTCGAGGCAATCCTGAAGATAATTTACAATAGCGTACTTATTGGTGGCTTTATCTATCGGATGCTGCGATATGTAATTAGCTATCTCGTTCACAGCAGTTCTGCTGGCTATTTCACCGGCGTTGCCCCCTCCGACGCCGTCTGCCACCAAGTAGACCTTGTCGGTCAAAAGAATAAAGCAAGCGTCTTCGTTATTGCTTCGCTTCAGCCCCTTATCGGACTTAAATCCAACTTCCATAACTCGTATCCTCACCCCTTTTTCAACATTTTGCAGATATAAAATCCGTCTATATCTTCGGTAGGTAAAAGTTGTCTCTCTTCTATCAATTCAAATTCTCTGTGCTTTTCAAGAAAACGCCTGATCTGGCCGCCGTTTTCTCTGTCTCTTATGGTACATGTGCTGTAGACTAAAGTTCCTCCTATCTTCAGATACTGCGAAGATTTTTCCAGTATCCTGCCCTGCAGAATCTCAAGATCAGTGAAATCCTGTATTTCCTTATATTTGATCTCAGGTTTTCTCCTTATCACTCCAAGTCCGGAACAAGGCACGTCTGCCAGCAGCTTGTCGGCAGTTTCATAGAGACTTTCTGATCCTTCTGCGCTGTCCATCGTCTCTGCCGTTACTATCTCTATCCCCAGCCTGTCAGCCTGCTGCCTTATCAGAGGAAGCTTATGCTCATATATATCAAAGGCCTCTATCCGGCCTTCGTTTGCCATCATCTCCCCTATGGCGCAAGTCTTGCCTCCCGGCGCTGCGCACACATCTATGACTCTGTCCCCCGGCGCGGCTCCCAACATATCGGCAGCCAAGGCGGAAGCCTCGTCCTGGATAGAGAATAATCCCATTTCATACTCGCTTAGGCTCAATAGACCCGTTCCTCTGACGTGGAGTATCCTTTCAGAAAACTTCCCTTCTGACACTTCAAAGCCCTTTTCCTTAAGGACATCGGCCAGAGAGGCTCTGTCAGTCTTGAGGAGGTTTACGCGGATTGAAAGCTGCGGCCTCCTGTTGGAAGCCTCAAGCAGCGTCTCGCACATACTATCCCCGTACTCTTCTCTCCATAAATCTATTATCCACGGAGGGAATGAATACTTCACCGAAAGAAAATCCTTCCTTTCTTCAGGAAGTCTTATGTTTTTCTTCATATATCCCCGCAGCACGCCGTTTATAAAGCCTTCTCTGCCTCTGCATATTTTTTTTGCCATATTAACCGACTCGTTGACGGCCGCATAAGGAGGAACGCTTTCCATAAATATTATCTGATAGAGACCCAGCCTGAGGATACAGGCCTCCTTCTTCTTGACTTTTTTAATACCGGAAGGAATGAGATTGTCAAGATAATAGTCCAGCAGTATTTTATTCTCAAGCACTCCGTAGACCAATTCTCTTGTAAAAGCGCTGTTTTCAGGCTTGTTTTCCGCTATAAAACGATTCAGGGTCAAATTGGAATAGGATTTTTCCTTTTCCATATCCAATAAGACGTCAAAAGCCGTCTTTCTCGATGAATCCATCAATCTCTACCTCTCATGGCAAGCAGTCTCAGCAGCTGAGCTACGGCTACGGCCAGCGAAGCCACGTAAGTCATAGCGGCTGCCGACAATACTTTCTTCGCTCCCCGCTCCTCATCGCTGTCTATGATCCCGGCCAGTTCCATCTGATCCATAGCTCTCCTGCTTGCGTTGAACTCTACCGGCAGTGTGACAAGGTGAAAAAGTATCACCGCCACAAAGAGAATTATTCCTATATCGAATATCCAGCCGGCCATATAAGTTCCTGCGGCCGAGAGGATTATACCTGCGAGTATGAGTATCCAGCAGAACTTAGATGAAAAATTAACTATGGGGACCATTCCGTTCCTCAGTTTAAGAGGCCCATAGTTTTCTGCGTCTTGAAGCGCGTGTCCCGCCTCATGGCAGGCCACGCTCACTGCAGCTACCGATTCTCTGCCGTAAACAGTTTCAGAAAGTCTCAAGACCTTCTTCGAGGGATCGTAATGATCGGTGAGGCTTCCCCTGATCTGCTCCACAGTCACGCCGGAAAGGCCGTTGGCGTCCAGAACTCTTCTGGCCGCTTCAGCGCCGGTCATTCCTCTGTGATTTCTTACTGACGAATACTTTCTGAAATTTGAACTTACTCTAGCCTGAGCTATGACAGTCAAAAGAACAGCGGCTATCAGAAGCACATATCTTAGACTGTATATATCATTATAGTAGTAATAAGGCATTTATCCTCCTATTCAAACTTGCTCCCGATCTTCATATCATGACCTCTGAGATAATCCGCAGCCTTCATTCTCTTTTTTCCGGGAGCTTGGATTTCTTTCACAATCAATATTCTGCCACCGCAGCAGATTTTAATTCCGTTTTCGTCTGCTCCGATTACAGTTCCGTCTTCAGCATCCGTCTCTTCATCGGAAGCTTCTGCCTTCCAGAATTTCACGGTCGCCCCTCCCATGCTGCAAAATGCTCCCGGCCACGGATCGAAACCTCTTATGAGTCTTTCTATTTCTTCCGGGCTCTTTTTAAAGTCAATCTTGCCGTCCTTTTTAGAAATCAGGCCGGCATAAGTAGCTTCATCTTTATTCTGAGGCAGTGGCGTAAGATTTCCTTTTTCCATCATGTCTAAGGTTTTAAGCAATAGACTACCCCCTATGGACGCCAGCCGATCGTGGAGCTGCTGACTGTTTAAATCACCTATCTGTATCTCTTCCTGAGCCAGTATATCTCCTGTATCCAGGCCGCTGTCCATCTGCATGATGGTAATACCTGTCTTTTCCTCTCCCCGGACTATAGCCTGCTGTATAGGCGAGGCTCCTCTCAGCTTAGGCAGCAGAGAAGCGTGTACATTTACACATCCGTATTTGGGAAGAGCAAGTATTTCTTCGGGCAGTATCTGTCCGTAAGCGGCTACTACTATGACGTCGGGCGAGATCTGGCGAAGTTTTTCTTTTGTTTCTTCATCGTTTCTTATTTTTTCAGGCTGAAGCACCTCGATCCCGTGGCTTTGAACAAATTCTTTTACAGGCGTAGATCTCACTTTCTTGCCTCTGTCTTTAGCTCTGTCAGGCTGTGTTATAGCCAGGCATACGGAATTGCGGCTGTCATACAGAGTCTCCAGTATGGCCGCCGCGAAATCCGGTGTTCCCATAAATACAGTCTTCATATATCTATTCTTCTTCCTCCGCTTCTTGGTCTGCAAAAGCGTCCCGTATATCAGTAGCTTTATCTATATATAGAATTCCGTCTAGATGGTCATACTCGTGGCACATGACTCTCGCATCAAAATCCCTGAACTCATATACTTTTCTGTTTCCTTCAAGATCTGTAGCCTCTATCTTTATATAGTCGGGACGTTCCACGGTGCCGATCATGCCCGGTACGCTCAGACATCCCTCGTCGCCCAGCTGGCTTCCGCTCTTTGCAAGAATGACGGGGTCTATCATATTATAGACTCTGTCTGGTTCCGGTTCTGCCACAAACATCCTTCTCATGACTCCTATCTGAGGCGCTGCAATACCTACGCCCATCTCAGCTCTCATGGTCTCTTTCATATCTTCCATGGTCTCTCTTATTCTGTCTGTGACCTGGCCTACTTCTCTGCATTTTTTTCTCAAAATATCGTCGCCTTCGATTACAACCTTCCTTAAGGCCATATTTACCTCCCTGTCAATAAGCGCTGTACGGATTTATATCTATATCCATGCTGCATTTTGCGCGCTCTTTGATAATTATCTTATTAAACTCTTCTAAATAATATATATATTTATTCCTTAATCCCTTAGGACATTTTATCATCATGTAAAATCTCACGGAATCCTTTCCTCGAAAGCTCATGGAAACCTTCGGCCCCAGAATACTCGCTTCTTCTTTCTTTCCCATAGAGTTCTCCAGATATTTCTTACACCTCTTTGCGGTTCTGAAAGCATTTTCTTCGTCTTCGGCAGTAAAGTTTACCATTATCATATCGGTAAAGGGCGGGTATTCCATGAATTTTCTGAGTTTGATCTCCTCCCGGAAGAATTCTCCGTAATCGTTAAAAGATGCGGCTCTCAGAGCATAGTTATCAGGCTCGTATGTCTGAATTATGACTCTTCCTCTTTGCTCTCTTCGGCCTGCCCTACCCGCAGCCTGAGTGATCAGCTGAAAGGTCCTCTCGCAAGATCGATAGTCCGGTATATTTAAGCCTGTATCTGCTGCTATTATACCTACCAATCCGACATTTTCAAAGTCCAGACCTTTAGCTACCAGCTGCGTGCCTATGAGTATGTCTGTTTTTCCGGAAGAAAAATCTCCCAATATCCGATCCAGATCTTTTCTGGTCTTGAGGGCGTCTATATCCAGCCTGCCGCAGGAGGCCGCGGGAAAGAATCGTTTCACCGCTTCTTCGACTTGTTCCGTTCCTATACCGAAATTTTTTATATAAGAACTTCCACATTCCGGACAGACTTTCGGAACGGGAAATCGCCTTCCGCAGTAATGGCATATGAGGCTTTCCTGAGATTTATGATAAGTCAGAGATATCCCGCACTCGGGGCATCTGATGACAGACCCACATTCTCTGCAGGAAATAAAGTTGGAATATCCTCTCCTGTTCTGAAGAAGTATACATTGCCTGCCTGACGAAAGCTCTTCTTCGATCCCGGTAAACAGAGCTCTGCTGAAAATAGTCGTATTTCCTTCTCTGAGTTCTGCTCTCATATCGGCGATCTCAATCTTAGGCAAAGGAGTGTTGTTATACCTCTTATTTAAAGTAAGAAGTCTGTATATGCCCTGACTCACCCTGTAATACGATACGACCGACGGCGTGGCGCTCCCCAGCAGGAGCACGCCTTTGTAATAACTTATGCGTTTAAGAGCTATATCTACCGTGTCATATTTAGGCGTCATATCAGCCTTATAGCTTGACTCCTGTTCTTCGTCCATGACTATGAGGCCTATATCCTTTAAAGGGGCAAATACCGCCATCCTGGCGCCTATCACGATCTTTGCATTTCCTCTTTGTATTCGCCTCCATTCGTCATATCTTTCCCGGGGAGTGAGCTTACTATGTAAAACCGCTATAGTCTCTTTTCCAAATCTGCCCGCAAAGGTCTCTATCACCTGTTTAGTCAGCGAGATTTCAGGGACCAGCATTATGGCTGTCTTCCCCATAGAAACGGCTTTTTCTATAGATTCCATATATACTTCTGTCTTGCCGCTGGCGGTGACTCCATGAAGCAGAAAACTGGTCTGACTGCCGGATTTTATCGCGCTGACGATTTCGCTGACAGCTAAATTCTGCTGCGGCGTGAGGCTTTCAGGCCTGACGTACTTTCCCGAAATACCTTTATAAGGTTCTTTTTCCTTTCCTGCTTTTGGAGCCTTCCCCGTCGGGATAAAGCATCTGAAAGCGTCGTGATATTTTATTCCATATCTCTGTTTCATCCAGACGGCAGTCTTCACAGCCTCTTCTAAAAGAAAACCTCTTTCGACTACCTCTGAAATGGTCTTTAATTTATCGGAGGGGCAGTCGATCTTTGTCGGCGTCCCGCAGACGATGGCTTTCTTTTCTCTATCTCCGCTACCGAAGGGAACCGTCACCAGATCTCCGGGACGGATATCGACAGGCGACTTATATGTAAAAAGTCCGTCTGTATATTTACTTTTATTATCAACTGCAACATCGACGTAAATCATAAGTTTTCCTTACAGAAGATGTATGTTGTTTTCACTGCATATGTCTATCATCTCTTTAGGCCATACGGAGGACTGCACCTCGCCGATATGAGCCTTTCTCAGGAAAAACATGCATAATCTGCTCTGTCCTATTCCTCCGCCTATGGTATAAGGCAGTCTGTTTTCTAAGACAGCCTTCTGAAATTCCATCCTGGCTCTGTCCTGGCAGCCTTCGGCTAAAAGCTGTCTTTCCATGGCCTCCGAATCCACCCTTATGCCCATGGAAGATATCTCAAAAGCCCTGTCGAGAACTTCGTTCCAGAGTATTATATCTCCGTTGAGCTCCCAGTCATCGTAGTCGGGTGAGCGGCCGTCATGCTTTTCTCCCGAAGTCAGCCTGCCGCCTATCTTCATGATGAACACAGCTTTATGTTCTTTGGTAATCGCATCCTCTCTCTGCTTAGGCGTAAGATCAGGATACATATCTTCGAGTTCCTGGGTAGTAACAAAATATATATCGTTTGGTATCTCTGTCTGAATATTTCTGTAAAGCCTGTTTACATAATCGCCCAGATTCTTCACCGCGTTATATATAGTGATCACCGTTTCTTTCAGATACTCTTCTGTTCTCTGCTCTTTGGTTATGACCTTCTCCCAGTCCCACTGGTCTACATAGACAGAGTGAAGATTATCGAGATCTTCATCTCTTCTTATGGCGTTCATATCTGTATATATGCCGTGTCCCGGCTGTATTTTGTATTTTCCCAGGGCCATCCTCTTCCATTTAGCTAAAGACTGAACCACCTCCACCTCGAGCTCATCTATGTCTTTCAGAGTAAAGCTCACTCTTCTTTCCACTCCGTTGAGGTTGTCGTTGAGTCCCGTCTTCGGATCCACGAAGAGGGGCGCTGATACACGCCTCAAGTTGAGCCCATAAGCCAGTTCCTGCTGAAAGTAATCTTTTATTTTTTTGATCGCTCTCTGACTTTCCATCAGGTCGATCAGAGGGTCGTAATCTTTTGGTAAGATCAAATGTGACATATCGCTTCCTCCTATTTTTTTATTTTTGAGAACTCACATCCGCAATAATTCTGCCTGTAAAGTTCGTATTCTTTAGACATCTGTATGCTTCTCTGAAAACCTGCCTTTTTCTTAAAATCAATATCCAAGAATTCTACATGATACTTGTTCGCCAGTTCACATCCTATGGCTGAAACGAGGCTGTAGTTTTTGTGAGGGCTTACGGTCAGAGTAGTGCCGAATATGGTGTTACCTGTACGGAGCGCCGCCTGCGCAGTTCTTTCAAGACGCAGCCTGAAACATTCCGTACATCTTGCACCTCCCTCCGGCTCTGCCTCAAGGCCTCCGGCCGCCGTGTAGAACTCTTCCGGCAGGTATTCGCCTTCTATAAATTCTATCTTATCCTCTTTCGGCAGTTTTTTATTATATAGCTCGATGAACTTAATCTGCGCTTCTTTGCGCCTGTCGTATTCGTCCTTTTCGGTTATGTTGGGATTATAAAAAAACACCGTTATCTTATACGTTCCGACCAGTCTTTCTATACAGGTTGTGCTACACGGTCCGCAGCATGAATGTAGGAGAAGCGTATTTTTAGACACTTTAACTTCTGCCTCTCCGTCTATAAAACTCTGAGGTTTACATTCATCTAATATCTCCTGCTGCTGAGGCTGTGTCTTCTTTACCATTACCTTTTCTCCGTTTGCGGCTTGTTTTTAAAAGCCTGATTTGATAATATGTAATTATACCATATTAACATGATTATTTAAAGGATTTAAGGATATATGAACGAAAAAAATAATGATATATTACCTCGCAGGTTCAAAGATAAACGCTTCTATTCTGCTGACAGATGGCTTAAGGATAATTTAGGTGAAAAAACCATCAAGCTGGCCATCGACGGAGGATTTACCTGCCCCAACAGGGACGGCAGCAAGGGAGTCTATGGGTGTTCTTTTTGCTCAGATTCAGGTTCCGGCGAATTCGCCTCATCCATAGATCAGCAGATAGAGCTGCTGTCTAAAAAATGGCCTAAGGCCAGGTATCTGGCCTATTTTCAGAATCACACCAACACTTATGCGCCGGTAGAGATACTCCGGCGAAAATACCGGTCGGTCCTCGAAAATCCCAAGATAAGCGGTCTCGTGGTAGGGACGAGACCGGATTGTCTTTCTGCTGATGTCCTTGATCTGCTTTCTGAAGTCAACAGGGAAAACTTCATGTGGATAGAGCTGGGGCTTCAAACTGTCCATGATGAGACGGCCCTTGCTTTTAACAGGTGCTACGAGACTTCTGTGTTCGACATTGCCTGCCGCAACCTGGCCAGCCGAAATATAAAGTACGTGGTCCATCTGATCCTGGGGCTTCCCGGTGAGACGGAAGAGATGATGCTGCAATCAGTCAGACATGTGTCGTCAATGCCTGGGCTTTTCGGATTAAAGCTTCATCTTCTGAACATAGTAAAGGGCTCTGCCATGGAAAAAACTCACGGTGATTATCAGCCCTTTGATTCTATAGATTCTTACGTGGATCTCGTAGTCCGCTGCCTTGAAATCATACCGCCTGACGTAACTATACACAGGCTTACTGCAGACGCGCCCCGCTCTATCTTAATAAACCCTCCGTGGAGCTTTAACAAGCGGACTATTTTAAACCGCATAGATCAACAGCTCCATCTTAGAGACACATGGCAAGGTAAAAAATACGGGTATATGGGATCAGATAAAATCTGATCCCATATACCCGGTTCACTCTATATCAGCTGATTTCTTCGACATAATGTACAGATGATACGGTCAGTATCTCATCCAGCACTTCAGCGTGATCTCGTTTTTTCAGCATATCCAGCTCTACTCTCAAAGCTATATCATCTTCGAGAATAGTTTCATCTTTTCTCCTCTCTATAGAAGTTATGACATACCCGCATCCCTTAAGAAATGTCAGAAACGGTTCGACTCCCTTTCTGTCCATCTCCGCATATATCTCTATAGTTCTGGTATGATTCTCCACATACCTCGCCATATAATACATATAGTAGGTGGTGAGGAAAATCAGCACAAAGCACACTATAGCCGCAAAGACGAAACCGGCGCCTATGGCCATACCCATGGTGGCCGTGACCCATAATCCGGCAGCGGTAGTCAGGCCTTTTACCTGTTTTCTCTCGGTAACTATGATAGTTCCGGCTCCGAGAAATCCAATTCCGCATAATATCTGAGCAGGTATGCGGCCGACGTCTGCTCCTAAAGCGCTGATTTCACCTAAGTAGAGACCGATCATGGTAGCCAGCGCAGATCCAAGGCACACCAGAGCGAAGGTCCTTATACCTGCGGCATATCTCTTATGAGCTCTTTCCATTCCCACAAAACTTCCCAGAAGCGTAGCCAATATCAGGCGTACTGCCACCGAGGCCATATTCAGCTCTTCAAAAAATCCTTCGATATGATCGAATATGCTCACTGATCTTCCCTTTCAGTATCGGTATAATCGTCTTCAGTTTCATGATCGCTTTGCTGTTGTTCTTCTATATCCATATCTTCATACGGCTTTTCATCTGTTATATCTATTTCTTCTTCGATTTTTTTATTCTTTTTTAATTTCTTTTTATTTTTATTTATTATTCCTACCTGCAATATGAGGACTAAAGCTGCAAGGACGACGACTGTAGCTCCCAATGCAATGATAAGGATCCTATCTTTTGAACCTGCTTTGCTGTCCTGATCGTCTCCATTCAGTTCTGCCAGCAGTCTCCCGTATTCCATGGCATCTTCGGCAGAAATCTGAGCAGTCTCAGCAAAGGTGTCGCTTTCCTCGTCATAGAAGAACCATGTTTCATCTCCTGTTTCCGGGTCTTTGAGAAGGGCAAACGTGTACTTCAAATTTTCATCCTTTATCACAGGGATATCCTTGTCTCCATATTGAGCTATGGTCATGACAAACCCCTTGGGAATAGAACTCTCATCGTAATTTTCGCAGACGATGTACTCTTTATCGCCTACAGTTACGGTGATATCCTCAATCTCGCCGTCGGAACCGTCTGACGGGTCATCAGAAGGGTCTTCGGAAGAAGTCCCCCCCTCGCCTCTGTTTATGGTTATGGTATATGTCTTGGTGGCTCCGTTTTCTGCAGTCACCGTGACAGTCCTCACGTTTTTACCCATCGAAAGGTTCTTCGATCCTCCTACAGAGACCGTAGCGGCAGAATCCTGCGGAGTAGCGCTTATGGTACATACGCTCACATCTTCGCCTACATTCACCGTATACGACGTTCTGGAAGGTGAAAAGGAAGGCGAAAGGCTTCCCGCCGAAACTTTAAGGCTGGAAAGGTTCGCATTGCTGGAAGCAGAGGATGATGGATTTGTTACTGAAACAGTAGTGCTCTTAGAAGAAACGCTCAAAGGATTCCCATCATAATCTATTATTCCTTCATCACCACCAGGCGATACGCTGATGCTTGAAGATCCCACTTTTAATGCTTCAAACGTCAATGTGACCGATAGTGATGAATGTGCATTTCCATCTCCTGCATACACATTAATTACTCCTGATGCTGAAGAAGGCGCTGTACCTCCTGAACATCCTTTATAGCTTAGAACAGATGCATCGTATACTATTTGTGCCGATGCGCCTGCAATATTCGTTGCAGAAAAAGTATATGTTATCCTTATTGTACTGCCTACTGTGTAACTTCCACCTCCGGATATGCTTAATGATGCAGAAGCACCTAACGCATTAGAAATACTGCAAAATGAGAACATCAAGCATAAAATCAATGTTAATACAATTAATCTTTTTTTCATCACCAATCCCTATTAATTCTTTATAGTATACGTTCCAATAATATGTCTCTGCATATAAAGAACATCTACAGAACTTACTTTACCGTCGCCATTGATATCTGCGCCGTAAAAATATGCTCCGCTCAACGTATAAGTTTTTATTATATGTCTCTGCGTAAAGAGTACATCGGCAGACGTCACCTTGCCGTCACCATTATTATCACCCTTGACAACTACATAATAACTCTTTATCGCTTTTCCGCTTTTATCATACAAGACGGCCTTAGTCCCTGTTCCGACATTGCCCGAAGTCATCTCAGAGCCGCCGGAGCTAATTACTTTTAAAGAGCAGCCTGAAGAAATATTCAGGTTCGATTTAAAAGTTTTCACAGAAGTTTCAAAGTCAACTCCCGTTATATAAGTGCCTATCGAATATACCGAACTGGTCAGGCTTCCCTCTGAAGTGGAACCGCTCTCTTTAGCCACGGTGATAGTGTAGGTTTTCTTCACTCCGCTGGTTGAGGTTACCGTAACCTTTATATCGGTAACATTTCCTGTCAGCTGAACGTTTCCCGCGCCTTCGACTTTAGCGCCGGAATCGCTGGCCGAAGCGTTGATTTTTACGTGCGACGTATCGCTGGGAACTACCAGTTCATACTCGGAAGTATACATATTAAACGCCGGCATCAGATCATATCCGTCCACGCTCAGGCTCTTGAGGAAATAATTATTATTTCCGCTTCCCGGCATCGGAGCAGCAGTTTCCGGCATATTGGAATAAACCGGTATATAGAAAGTTATCGCCCCGCTGGAGCTGTAACCTGCTTTCAGGTTTGCGGCTTCGCTGGCCGCCCCGCCGATATTGGTCATATATTGATGAGTGGCCACTGAACTCATACCGTTCATAACATTGAACTTTTTAAGATACAGGGTGTTCTGGTTGTTCTTTATGTAATTGCTGGCATAATGAGCTGCTCCGCCTAAGATCGATTTTATGTGAGTGTTCCATCCCTGGCTCTTGGCATACAGCAGCCCATATTCGACTGCGTCATATCCGCCGGAAGCATACGCTCTTACATTGAAATAATTATAATACCCTTCAAAGCCGCTTACTTTGCCGGAAATGCTGTTTCCCTTTCCGTCCTCCTTTCCCTGTTCCACGAGGATCATCGAAGCCAGGACATACGGATTGGCTCCCGATTGACTGCCGGCATATATCAGAGCGTCAGAGTACGTATCATATCCCGCTTCGGGGAATTTATTCGCAAGGAACGTACCGGCCACCAGCTGCTGGAGACCTGCCTTGGTCTGAGTCTGAGAATCGTATGAATGGCTCATGAATTGAAATATTCCGCCTTCATTCAAAAAGTTTCTCGGATCCATATAATATTCCACTATAGAACGGGAAGCAGCTATCCAGCCTCCGCTGTCAAATTCTATATAATTGCCGTTTGAATCCTTAGCTCCGTAATCATCTGATTTCCATGAGTCGTTCGAACTCTTATGTACGAGGTTTATACCTACTTTGCTCTCTTTATCGATCACATCGGTCCAGCTCAGCCCCGTTTTCTGAGATTTAAATATCCATTGAGGGTGAGCGGCATGTAAGATCCTTAAATAATATTTATAACTCTCCGGAAATCCCTGCTGCGTAAGATAGCTTTCGAAGTCCCCGTCATACACATAGTCGGGGCTTTCGTCTATCACTATATATTCGCTGCTGACATATCCTGTCCGTCCGTTATAGCTTATCTGATACCAGCTTCCTGACTTTCCTATGATATCCACAGTGACATTATTATTAAGTGTAAACAGTACTTCGTATCCTGAGCCGGGACCGCTTCTGACGTTCAGTCCTATCAGGCTGTTTACCGTACCGGTCTTGCCGATTACATCCCCGTCGCTGTCCCCCGTCTGCTGAATCACGAGATAATCGCCGCTGGCATATCCCGTCTTTCCTTCATAGCTTATCTTGTACCAGCCGCCGTCTTTTTCTATCACCGTGACTGTAGTCTTGTCGGGAAGTGCGAAGAGAATACCGTAATCGACGCCGGGGCCGCTTCTGACATTCAGTCCCTCTTTGCTGTCTACGGTAGCGGTCGTGGCTGCCGAGGCGCTGCCGGCCATGGCAAAGGCGGCCATGAGAATTAAGAAAGCTGTCAAAATAATGGTCGTTAAATTTTTTCGTCTAAGTCTTGCAGTCATTTTTACTCCCTGAATAACAAAGCCTGTTTATTCTCACAAAATCTTCCGTCGTTATAATGCTTGCGGCACAAAGACACATACATATCGTTGCCTCCTATCACTACCTGCTCTCCCTGTTTGACGACTCTTCCGTCGATAACTCTGGCCACCATGGTAGCTTTTCGTCCGCACCAGCATATAGTCTTTATTTCTTCTATCTTGTCTGCATATATCAGCATGTAATACGATCCTTCAAAGAGTTCGTTTCTGAAGTCATTTTTGAGTCCGTACGCCAGCACGGGAACATCGCAGCTGTCTACTATCTCCACCAGTTCCTGTACGTGGTGCTTTTTGAGAAACTGACATTCGTCTATCAGCACGCAGTCGATTTTTCTCTTTTCATTTTCACGAATATACAGTTCAAGTATATTAGTATCTTCATTTACTACGAGAGCTTCTCTCTGTATCCCTATTCTCGAAGTTATCACCCCTACCCCATACCTGTCGTCTACCGAGGGAATAAGAGTGAGCACCTGTTTGCCTCTCTCCTCATAGTTGTACGCCACCTTTATCAGTTCTATAGATTTTCCGGCGTTCATCGTACTGTATCTGTAATATAGCTGGGCCATCGCATCCTCCCGTAATTTTATACATGTATATTTTACCGCAAATTTCGCCAAGAATCAATGATTACCTGCAAATTGATAACATAAAACTCCAGGTAAAAACTGCCTAAAAAAGAAAAGTTCCTTTTTCATCGGCCGTACATTCCAGGGCTTCTTATAACGAGCCGGACTACCTCATTAAAGATCTTTCAAGCCAGAAAACCCTTCCAAACTCGTCCGATTTATGTTATGATTTTATTTGCAATATCACAGAAAAAAGGAGTATATATGGAAAGTATATTTATTATAATTTTGAAGTGTCTTCTGCTGGGAATAGTCTGGGCCGCCCTTCTCATACCCATACTGTTCAACAGAGGCGGCTGGCTCAAGTATCTGATCACCGTGCTGGTAATAGCCGTCTTGTGTTTCCTCCTGCGGGGATGGGCTCTTGTGATCAATAAGATGACGGTGATTGCCCTGATAACTTTAGTCATATCCTGGATAACGTCTATGGCCGTCTTCGACAAAGAATCCAAAATCAAATCAAAAGTCATCTCTTTTGCTTGTGTAATGTCTGCCGCGGCTTATCTCATCTCGAGCTGGGTCTCATTTGAAATATTGTAATCATGGAGGATTAACATGAAAAAGATCATTATCCTGTTATTTACTTTAAGTCTGGCATTTTTTTCATTGGGATGTCAGAAAAATCAGGGCGACGAGTTTTTCACGGAAGGCAGCGAATCATATGCTGAAGGGGATTACGAAACTGCCCTCGAGAAATTTGAGAGCGCCCTCGAAGCCGGAATCTCCGATAAGATCAGCTATTCTGATCTGTACGCCTATCTCGGAGGTGCCGAATTGGAACTCGGAAATCTGGAGAAAGCCCAAGAATATTATCAGTCGGCGCTGGATGAGGATGATACCGATGTAAGAAATTACGTAAACCTGGCCATCACCTACAGGCAGGGCGGAGATAACCTGTCCGCCAAAGAGCTCTATCTTCAGGCTCTGGAAATTGACCCGGATTATGCGGAGCTCAACTCCAGTTTAGGATCCCTTTACATATTAGAAGGAGACGCGCCGGCTGCCATAGAATATTTTGAAAAGGCGCTGAAATCTGACCCTGACCTGGCTGTAGCCTGGGGCAACGCAGCTCTGGCCTACGCCCAGACAGGAGATTTTGAAACTGCCGATAAATATCTCGAAACTTCTGTAAAGAAAGGTTACGAAAACGCGGAAACCATAAGAGAAATGATCGAAAAAGAGAAAAACCGCTGACCTTGCCCCGCCTGCAAGGCGGCGTCTCAAGAATCACAAAGCCGCTGACAACATCAGCGGCTTTTAGAATTGAGAGTTTTTGATATTCTCACCTTGAAACTGTTTTTGATAATGTTAATAGGAACTTGCTCAACAGCATCAGTTTATCGGCTATTCCCGTCAGCGAGGTGTTTTTGGCTCCTTACCGAGATTTTTCTCTCTGAAAGTCCCGATTTCCTCAAATTACGGAACGTTTGCGGGAATTATTCATCAATTTTCAAAGGCAGGGCTTTTTCGTCGGAAGTTTGTCCAAAAAACAAAAGCAATCCCTCGGACTTCTTTGTCAGCAAGGAACTGCCTTTATAAATAAATGGTGCCCAGATCCGGAATCGAACCAGAGACACGGGGATTTTCAGTCCCCTGCTCTACCTACTGAGCTATCTGGGCATACATTTGTTTATTAAAATGTGGTGGGCCTTCAGGGACTTGAACCCGGGACCTGCCGGTTATGAGCCGGATGCTCTGACCAACTGAGCTAAAGGCCCACATTTTAATGGTCGGGGTGGCAGGATTTGAACCCGCGGCCCACTGGTCCCAAACCAGTTGCGCTACCAAACTGCGCTACACCCCGATATAAAATTCTTTGGCAGGGGCAGAAGGACTCGAACCCTCGACACGTGGTTTTGGAGACCACTGCTCTACCAACTGAGCTATACCCCTATGTATGGCGGAGAAGATGGGATTCGAACCCATGCGGCCCGTAATCGAACCCTAACGGTTTAGCAAACCGTCCTCTTCAGCCACTTGAGTACTTCTCCAGGCTTATCACTTATTATGGCGGAGAGGGTGGGATTCGAACCCAC